>Ga0114966_10000867_pt1 | contig 28534 bp, 20 predicted proteins | sample M_130207_XF_Meta_FD_87029 | JGI IMG/M metagenome (GOLD analysis project Ga0114966, IMG submission 87029) | Freshwater microbial communities from Lake Montjoie, Canada to study carbon cycling - M_130207_XF_MetaG | ecosystem: Environmental > Aquatic > Freshwater > Lake | place: Lake Montjoie... | reverse complement strand
GGCGGATTACTCCCGCCAGCCGTGAAGAACGAGAAGGGCGACAGATTGCCAACGCCAGCGGCCGACTGCGACGACACGAACGCGATCGGGCGCGGCGCCACGATACGCGAGAGGAGCCGCCCGCGCTCAGGAAGCGAGAGCGTCCCGAGGTCGAAGGTCAGCGGTGCCTCAGACATGCACCCAGTGCGTCAGGAGGTGGGTGGCGAGAAGCCGCCGCCCTGCGCATCGATCCAACTGGTCATGTACTTGGGATCTTCGATGGGCAGGATCGCCTTGGCCACCTTGAGGGGGCGGAACGAATCCATCATGACCGCCAGCTCATCGGTCGCCTTCGCACCAATCGAAGCCTCGGCGCGCCCCGGGTGCGGGCCGTGCGGCAGTCCGTCTGGATGCAGCGTGATTGACCCGTACTCGATCCCCTTACGGCTCATGAACTCGCTGGAGGCATAGAAGAGCACCTCGTCGGAGTCGACGTTGCTGTGATTGTACGGTGCCGGAATCGACTGCGGATCAAAATCATACGGGCGCGGGCAGAACGAACAAATCACAAAGCCGTCGCCCTGGAACGTCTGGTGCACTGGCGGCGGCTGATGGACGCGGCCAACAATTGGTTCGAAATCGTGGATGTTGAACGCCCACGGGTAGAACATGCCATCCCAGCCAACCACGTCACAGGGATGATGATCGAGAATATGCTCGGTGAGCCCGTTGTACTGCTTGGTGATGATTGCAAAATCGCCGCGCTCATCATTCGTCACGAGTTCGCGCGGGATACGGAAATCGCGCTCGCTGTACGGTGCGCCCTCGACGATCTGGCCATAATCGTTGCGATACCGACTCGGCGTGCGCACGTAGCCGCGGCTTTCCATCACGAGCAGCTTCGCCGGTTTCGTGAAGTGATACCGGTGCATGATGTTGCGATGGATGACGAGATAATCACCCGGGATGATGGGCAGGTTCCCGAACTGCGTTTCGAGATGCCCTTCCCCCTCAGCGACGTATACGACTTCGTCGCCCTGCGAGTTGCGATAGAAGTGCTCGTCCTGCTTGTCGGGCTGCGCCCACAGCATGGCGATGTCGTCGTTGAACAGCAACGGCACGCGGTCGAGCGTTGGGCTGCCACCGCGGGGAAGCCCCGAGGTGCGGAAATGACGATGGCGCAACGTGAGATCGGAATCGGCTTCGTACTTAATATCGCAAATCCGACGTGCCGACTTCACCGTTGTGGGCGGATGCACGTGATAGAGCAACGACGCCACGCCCGTAAAGCCTTCGTTCCCCATCAGCTGCTCTGCGTACAACCCGCCATCTGGCTTGCGGAAAATGGTGTGCCGCTTGCGCGGAATCTGACCGAGCACATTGTACTGCGGCATCAGAGATTCCCCCGGAGCGCCTGCTCGCGCTCCAACGATTCGAACAGCGCCTTGAAGTTGCCGGCACCAAAACTCTTGGCGCCCTTTCGCTGGATCACTTCGTAAAACAACGTGGGGCGATCCTGCGCCGGCTTGCTGAAAATCTGGAGCAAGTACCCTTCGTCATCGCTATCGATCAGGATGCCGAGCTCGGCGAGCGGGGCAAGATCCTCGTCGATCGTCCCCACGCGCGCGAGGACGGTTTCGTAGTACGTGCCCGGGATGCTGAGAAACTCCATCCCCCGGCTTTTGAGAGTGCGCACGGTCTTCACGATGTCGTCGGTCGCAATCGCGATATGCTGCACGCCAGGCCCACGGTAGAAATCCAGATATTCCTCGATCTGCGACTTCTTCTTTCCTGCGGCGGGCTCGTTGATTGGGAACTTGATACGTCCGTTGCCGTTCGACATGACCTTCGACATCAACGCTGAATACTCGGTGGAAATCTGCTTGTCGTCGAACGAGAGGAGGTTGTAGAAGCCGAGGACGCGCGAGTAGAACTCCACCCAGTGGTTCATCTTGCCCAGTTCGACGTTCCCGACGCAGTGGTCGACGTATTTGAGGCCAGCCGGTTTCGCCACAAAGGACGGCGTGGATTTTACGAAGCCCGGCAGAAAGGTCCCCGTGTAGTTCTTGCGCTCGACGATCGAGTGGATCGTGTCGCCGTAGGTGGCGATGGCGGCAATGACCACTTCGCCGTGCTCGTCGCTGTCGACGCGCGGCGGGTGGATGCTGCGGGCACCGCGCTCGATAGCCTTGGCGTAGGCATCGCGGCAGTCGTCGACCCAGAAGGCCAAGTCGCGCACGCCGTCGCCGTGGAGGGCGATATGGGCGGCGATTTCTCCCTCGGGGCCCATCGGCGTGGTGAGCACGAAGCGGAGCTTGTCCTGCTGCAGCAGATAGCTCGCCCGATCGCGCACGCCCGTTTCGGGGCCACGGTACGCAAGGAGCTCGAAGCCCATCACGTGGCGGTAGTACAGCTGAGATTGCTTGGCGTTCGCAACCCAAAACTCGATATAGTCCGTCCCGTTGATCGGGAAGGTGTCGTGGGCGGTCTCGGCTTGCGGGGAAGCGATCGTAGCCATCGGTGTGTCCTCGAGGTCGTATGGTCGTGCGCTGAGGGCGCGCACCATCGCCTACAGAAGCCCTCTCGGACGGTTGCCTGAAATATAGCCGACCGGAGATGGACGTCTATCAGACCTCACGGGGGAGGGCTATCGGCGCCCGGCCAGCTCGGAGAGTCGAGTGGCGTCGACATTGCCCCCGGTCACGACGCAGGCGACGCGGGTGGCCGTTGGGAGGGTTACGACCCCGCTCATTAGGGCGGCAAGGCAGGCCGCGGCGGCCGGCTCGGCGGCAATGCCGCACTCATCGCGTAGGGTGAAGAGCGCCTCAACGATCGCTTCGTCCGTAACGGTGACCATTTCTGCATGGAGGTCGCGGACGTGCTGGTAGTTGAGCGCGCCCGCCCATGGGGCGGCGAGGCCGTCAGCAATGGAGCTCACGCGATCCAGCCGGACCGGCGCCCCTTCGCGCACGCTGCGCGTCATCCCCATCGCCCCGTCGGGCTCGACACCGATAATGCGCACCGCAGCACCACGGGCGTGCGCGGCGGCGAGGAGGCCACTGACCATGCCACCGCCACCGACGCCCACGAGAATTACTTCGACGGCTGGCACGTCCTCAAGCAGCTCCATACCGCAGGTGGCTGCCCCGGCGATAATAAAACGGTCGTCAAAGGGCGGGATGAAAACGAGGTCTCGCTCGGCTTGTATGCGCTGCATCGTCGGCAAAAGCGTCGACCCCGGGGTGAGCACGACCTCGGCTCCGAAGGCGCGGGTGGCATCCACCTTCATCTGCACCGCGCCGTCGGGCATGACGACGGTGACGGCGACCCCTGCCCCGCGCGCGGCCCAGGCCACGGCCTGCGCGTGGTTCCCCGCGGAGACGGTGATCACGCCTCGCGCGCGTTCAGCGTCATTCAGCTGCGCGATCCGATTGAAGGCGCCGCGTGCTTTGAACGAGCCGGTGTGCTGCTGCAGCTCAAGCTTAAGATGGAGCTCCACGCCTAGTCGCTCGCTCAGCAGTGCGGAATAGACCGTCGGCGTGCGACGGATTGCCGCACCGAGCGTACGTTGCGCAGCCGCGATTTCCGCTGCCGTTACAACCCCTGCCGGATCACCCACGAATGGTTCGCTCATCGACTGCTCTTTACGACGTGGCGAGTGATGGAATCGCGCGAAACAGCGCGAGCGACTCTGGATTCGCGAGGGCGTCCGTGTTGTCGACCGAACGACCGTGAATAGTCTCGCGCACCGCAATCTCGGAAATCTTGCCGCTGATCGTGCGCGGAATATCTGCGACCTGCGCAATCACCCGCGGCACATGATGCGGACTCGTTTGTTCGCGGATTAGGCGTTTGAGGCGATCGCGGAGCGTGTCGTCCAAGGTCACGCCAGCGCGGAGCCGTACGAAGAGCACAATCCGAACGTCGGGACTACCATCCACCGTGATTTCCTGCCCCACAACGACCGCCTCGAGCACCTCGTCGACCTGCTCCACCTGCCGATAGATCTCCGCCGTTCCGATGCGAACACCGCCCGGATTCAGCGTCGCATCGCTTCGACCGAGAATGATCAATCCATCGTGGTCGGTGCGCAGTGCCCAATCGCCGTGGCGCCATACCCTGGAAAAGAACTCGAAGTACGCTTTTCGATACTTGGAGCGATCGGCATCATTCCAAAACGCGACCGGCATCGACGGAAAGGGGCGGGTGCAAACGAGGTCGCCTGGGCTCGACTCGAGTGGTTTCCCAGACGAATCCCACACATCCACCGCCATGCCGAGTCCGAGGGACTGCAACTCACCCTGCCAAACCGGAAGCATCGGGTTCCCGAGGGCAAAGCACGAGATGATATCGGTGCCACCAGAAATACTGGCGAGGTGCACATCAGGTTGCACGTCGCGATATACGTACGCGAAGCTCGCTGGGGCGAGTGGGCTCCCCGTACTGAGAATCGTGCGCAACGCGCTGAGATCGTGCGTACGTCGCGGTGCGAATCCTTCTTTCTCAGACAGTGCGAGGAACTTTGCGCTCGTGCCGAAGACGCTCACGCGTTCTTGGGCGGCGAGTGTCCAGAGCGCATCCGGTGCGCCGGGAGGCATCGGCGCACCGTCATACAGCACGATGGCCGCACCGCTCGCGAGCGCTGAGACGAGCCAGTTCCACATCATCCACCCGCAGGTGGTGAAGTAGAACATCCGATCGCCGTCGCGGAGGTCCGTGTGAAGTTGGTGTTCCTTCAGATGCTGTAGCAATGTGCCACCCGCTCCGTGCACCATGCACTTCGGGAGCCCGGTGGTGCCGGAGCTGTACATCACGAAGAGCGGGTGATCAAAGGGGAGTCGCGCGAACTCGAGTGCGGTTGGCGCCGCTCCATTGCCGAGCTCTTCCCATCGCGTCGCACTGCGCCGCACGCCGCGCAACGCGTTGAGCGCGGTATCGTCCACGTGGTCGCTGAGGAACGAGACGACTACAATGTGCGCAATCGCGTCGATGCGCTCGACGATGTCGCGCGCGCGCGCCAGACAGTCGATCGACTTGCCGGCGTACCGGTAGCCATCGGCCACGACCAGCACCCGCGGCGCGATCTGTCCGAATCGATCGAACACACCGCCGACCCCGAAATCGGGGGAGCAGCTCGACCAGACCGCCCCAATAGATGCGGCCGCGAGCATGGCGACTACCGCTTCCGGAATATTTGGGAGGAAGCCCGCCACGCGGTCGCCAGAGACCACGCCCATTGCGCGAAATGCCGCGGCGACGCGCGCCACGTCGGCGCGCAGCGTATCGCGGCTCATCTCACGTCGCACGCCGCGCTCGTCGCGCGCGATGATCGCCGCTTCGGCTCCACGGAAGCGCAACAGGTTTTCCGCGAAGTTCAACTGAGCGCCGGTGAACCACTGCGGACCGAGCAGGGCATCGGGCGGCGCCATTCGGTCAGCGCCGTGCACTACCTGTGACCATTGGGAGCCGTCCGCATGCCGCTCCGCCACCACACCACCGAACTGCCACATCGCGCCCCAGAACTCGCCGGGCACCGCGATGCTCCACGCGTGCCACTCGCGATACGGCGCATCTGCCGCTGGGGCACCCGGAGTCGAGGCGGCCACCTGCGCAAAGAACCGCGCCATGCGCGATTGCGTAGCGCGGGCAGGAGTGGGCGTCCAGAGCGGAGCGATGTGTTCGGCGTTCACGGAGACAATGAGGTGCGGTAAGCCGTCGAAGGGACGGGAGGAAGATGCCCGCTCGACACCGGATGCGCTATCGTTCGTCGATGCCAAGGATCCTGCTTGCTGATGCCGACGCCTTCTTTGTCGCGGTCGCCCGAAAGGTCGACCCCGAGGGGGCCGGGCGCGCGCCGCTCCTGATTGTGGGGGGACGTCCCGGGAGCCGCGGCGTTGTCTGCAGCGCCTCCTACGAGACCCGCGCCTTCGGCGTCCGCTCGGCAATGCCGATCGCCCAGGCGCTCCGCCTCTGCCCTGACGCGATGTGCGTTCCAGTGCCGCGAAACGCCTGCTCCGATAACAGCCGCGCGATTCGACGGGTGCTCGAGACCTTCACTCCCGCGGTCGAGGGCGCCAGCATCGACGAATGGTATTTGGATCTCTCCGGCACGGAAGCGTTGTATCACGGGGAGTCGCTGCGTGAGACGGCGCTCCGCATGCGGCAGGCCGTCATTGATGAGGTCGGCCTCTCGCTCTCACTCGGCGGTGGGCCGTCCAAGCTCGTCGCAAAACTCGCGGCGGAGCGCGCGAAGCCCTCCAAACGACCAGCGGGCGGCGGGGTGTTCATCGTTCCTGACGACGGCGTGCTGGAGTTCATGCGCAGCGTGGAACTCGCGGATATCCCGGGTATCGGGCCAAAGTTACAGGAGAAACTTTCGGCGCTCGGTCTCCGTGACGCGTCCGACGTGCTGCCTCACGATCGACGAACGCTCGCTCGATGGGTGGGACCGAAGACTGCGGACTGGCTTCACGACCGGGTGCGAGGGATAAGCCACTCGTCGGTTGAACCGCGCACGCCCGCCAAGCAGATTAGCCGTGAGGAAACATTCCCGCGCGACATCACAACCAGCGCCGAAGTCGCGAGTGAACTCCGTATGCTCGCCGAAAAAGTTGGCAGCGATCTCCGCGGTGAGGGGCTTGGCGCGCGCACCGTCTCGGTCAAGCTGCGCGACACGACTTTCACCACGCGCACCGCGAGCCGAACGCTCGACCAACCCATCGAGAGCGACCGCGCATTGATCGATGTGGCGCAGGCGCTACTCACAAAACTTCGCGGGGTGCGCCCAGCTCCAGCTCGGCTCGTCGGCGTGGCCGTGAGCAACTTTGGTTCCGCGCGGGATGCCGAACAGTTGTTAATCTTCCCAACGGCGCACGCCACGCCCGAAGCGCCTGAGCGTGAACGCGATCGTGACCTCTCGCGCGCGGTCGATCGGGTCCGCGAGAAGTTTGGCGACACGGCCATTCGGACGGGTGAAGCACGGCGCGCTCCCCTCGGAGAGAAGGGAGCGCGCGCACCACGCGACTGACGGTCGGTGGCCTACCGGATGCGCACCAACTCGATTGGCGCACCGGCAAACGCCAGCTTGACTAAACGATGCGGCGCCGCCTTCTCCACGTAGAGCGTGCCAGGCTGCTCGCCCCCAGCCATCTCCACCTTCCAGGTCGCGAACGTCCCCGCGGGAACCTTCACCTCTCCCTCACCGATCACGCTGAGCATCATAGTGATCGTCGTTCCCTTGCCCGACTGGAACACCGTCACGGGGATCTTGGCGCCCGCCGAGAACTTCATGGCGGGCAGCAGGGTCGTGATCAGGTTGTCGTCGACCGCGCCCGCCGGAACTTCGGCGTCGATGGTCGTCGTCTTGACCTCGCCCGTGGGTGGCTGCGGCGTGGCCGCAGTCCCCTTAGCGCGTCCGCCGGCGTACACGACATCGATCTTCACGTCCTTGCCAGCCTGCTTTCCCGTCTGCTTTACGGAGAGCATCACAAAATTCTCGGTGAAGCGAACTTCGGTGTGCTGCTGAATGACCGTCGCGATCTGCGAATCCTCGGTCAACAGCCACCCACCGTCGGCTTTCACGAGCGACGAGCGCTGATAGCCGAGCGCGTTGCCCTGGAGCATCACAGCGAAGCTATCGGACGCGGGCACAATCTGATCACGCGCGATGTCAAGCGAGCCCCCCTTCACGACCAAGTCCTCGGGCTTGAGCGCTGAACCATCAGGAGCAACAATGCGCACCGTGGCAATCTTCTTGAGGCTTTCGTAGATCTTGGTGCCGTCGCCCACCACGACAATCACGGCTTTGTCGGGATGAATGCCGGCCACTGCGGCCGCCTGCGCGGCGGCCGGCGTGACCGCGGCAATCCGCTGGCGGTACGTCTGCAGGTATGTCGGCGCCAACGCGTACAACTTCACGGCCGCCACCTGTGCGGCGACCTGCGCCGAGCTTTCGATCTTGAGCGGGAACGCGCCGGCGATGGAGTTCTTGGACGCGTCGATCTCGGCGTCAGGAATCAGCTCCGCCGTGACGCGCTTGAGCTGCGCGAGCAACTCCACGAGTGCGGAGTCGGTGACTGCGGTGCGTACTTCCGTGTTCGCGACGAAATAGCCTAGTCCCTTGCGACGCTCGAACGCCGAGTACGCGCCGTAGGTCCAGCTCTTGGCCTCGCGTAGCGTCATGAAGAGCCGTCCGCTGGCGCCGTCGCCCAGCACCTTGTTCATGACAGTGCCCGCGAAGCTCTGCGGATTCGTCGGCGCCCACGTGGTGTTTCCAACTAGGATATTCGACTGGACCGATCCCGCGCGATGCACGAGCACGATCTCGGTGGCCTTGCCCGTCGGCGGTTCCTTGGTAGCGGCTACCGCGGGTGCGGCTCCCGTCCACCCGGCGAACGCCGCGCCCGCGAGCAGCTTCACCTGCGCGAGCGTGATGTCGCCCGAGACCACCAGCAACGCGCCATTCGGCCGCAGGCGCGCCTTGTGGAACTTCAACAGATCGTCGCGGGTGATGGCCTTCACACTCGCCGGATCTGCCTTACGGGCGTAGGGATGATCACCGTAGATCCCCTTCCGGAAGAAACGGTCGGCAATCGCGCTTGGCTGCGACTGCTCCAGCTGCAACCCCGACAAACTCTGCGTGCGCAGCAGGTCAAGCTCTTTCTCAGGGAAGGTGGGACGAATCACAACATCCGCGAGGAGATCGAAGGCGAGCTTGGTGTCGTTCGTGAGCACCGCTGTGCGCACGGAAAGAAAATCGGCGTCGACACCGGCGCTGATCGAACCACCAACCCCTTCGATGGCATCAGAGATCTGGTCGGCGGTGCGCGTACCTGCGCCCTTGGTCAGCATCCCCGCGACCATCTCGGCGGTGCCTGACCGCCCAGCTGGGTCATAGAACGCGCCGGAGGGGAATGCCAGCGACACCGCGACCACCGGCTGCTTCTTACTCTGCACAACCACCACGCGAAGCCCATTCGCGAGCGTCGCTTCTTGGAACGGCGGGAAGACGGCGGCCTTGATTGGCGTCGCCGCTGGCGGCGTGGTGGGATACTGCGCCCGCACGCTCGCAAGCGGCAGCGCCACGAGCAGGACCAACGGCGCGAGCCCCAGGGGCCGCGCGCGCATCGAAGTCAGGGGATGCATCACTTGGCCTCCGGCGGAACGATCATCAGCACGAGGGAGTTGGCGGTCTGCAAATATTTCGCGGCCACACGCTTGATGTCGGCAACAGTCACCGCACCGTAGCGCGCGAGATCGGTGTTCACTTTGAGCGGATCACCCAAGAAGGTCTCAGCGTAATGCACCGACTCTGCGACATTGAGTGCAGACTCGCGCTCCATGATCTTGCTGGAACGGAAGGAGTTCTTGGCTTTCGAAAGCTCCGCCTCAGTCACCCCCTCGGCGGCAATACGCTGAATCTGCGCGGCTACGAGTTTCTCGACGGAGTCCACCGCCACGCCCTGGTTTGCGATGGCCAGCACCGCGAGCGCATTCGGGCCGCGCGTCGGGCCATAGAGGCCAAGTGTCTGCGCCGCAGCCGCTGCCTTTGCTTCACGCACCACGGAGCGATTCAACCGCGAACTCTCCCCCTGCCCCAGAATATTGGAGAGGAGTTCGACCGCTGGATGATCCTCGTGCGCTTCTTCGGGAACGCGGAAGAAGGCAACGGATGCGGCCAGCGTCGCGTTCTTGTCAGTGACGGTGCGACGCAGCGCGCCGGTGTTGAATGCCTGCTCGCAGCTCACCTTCGGCGCCGCAGGCACGCGCGGCACGTCGGCAAAGTATTGCTCAATCAGCTTTTTAGCCTCTGCTGGCTCGAAGTCGCCGGCGACCACGAGCGAGGCGTTGTTCGGCGCGTAGTAGAGCTTGAAGAACGCGGTGACATCCTCGACCTTCGCGGCATTCAGGTCGGTCATCGACCCGATGACCGAGTGGGCGTAAGCGAAGCATTTGTCGCGATCGTACAGTGACGCAATCGAATCAACGATCACGCCGATATACGGCTGGTTGTCCATGCGCATGCGGCGCTCTTCCTTCACCGCTTCGCGCTGGTTGTCCAGATTGGGCTGCGTGATGGCCAGCGACCGCATCCGGTCAGATTCGAGCCAGAGGCCCAGATTCAGTCGATTCGACGGAAGGACCTCGAAATAGTTCGTCCGGTCGATGGTGGTGGATCCATTGAGGAACCCACCCGCTTTTTCCACGAACTGAAAGTGTTCGGCCTTTTTCACGTTGGCCGATCCTTGGAACATCATGTGTTCAAAGAGATGGGCGAACCCGGTGCGCCCAGCGCGCTCATTCCGCGCGCCAACGTCGTACCAGACGTCGACCGCCACGACCTGCGAGGAGTGATCCTCGACCAAATGCACCTTGAGTCCGTTGGAGAGCGTATAGCTCTCCACGGCAACCTTCCCAGGCTCCTGGGCGAGTGCGCTGGTGGAGAAGACAGCCAGCGCCAGAAGCGCCTGTGCGATACGCATAATCAAATGCCTCGAACGTTTGGGGGGACTCTCACAAAATAATGCTATTGCCCGGTCGACCCGAATCCGCCGGCGCGTTCCGTGGTTTGGCCGACCGTACCTGCGGTGAAGTCGAGCACCTCGAAGCGGGCGAGCACCATTTGGGCGATCCGTTCACCGTGGGTGATCCGGAGGGGGGCGGGTCCGCCGTTTTTCACGGGAACGCACCATTCGTCCGGGTAATCAGCATCGACCGTTCCAGGGGCGTTGGCGATCACCAGGTCTGTTTTGACACTCGTCCCCGAGCGGGGGCGGATCTGCGCCTCGTAGCCCACGGGAAGCCGCGCTTTGAAGCCGAGCGGTACGAGGGCTTTCTCGCCGGGGGCGAGGGTAAGGGTCGCTGCCGAGCCGACCCCTTCGGCTGCCACTTCGCGCATCACGCCGGCGTTGAAGACCCGCGCGGTGCGGCCGTCGAGGCAGGCCGCGAGGTCGTAGCCGGCACTCCCGGCGGTCCCGCGGCGCGGAGGGGCGACGTCTGGGTGCAATGATTCGAAGACGATGGATTCCACGTACAGAAGCTATTAGGGACCTACGCTGCGGGGTAGGCGCCGTTATCGTTGTGTGGGGTATATATGATCATGCGCCGTAGACTTCTCTTCCTCATGCTCTCGCTTGCCGGCTTCGCGCCGGTGGGCCGGGCACAGATCGTCCGTGGCGGTTCGAGCGCTCCGGCGACTCCCGCCGATACCGTGTCGCCCTTCGAGCTGGGGCGCCGCGCGCAGCGCGACTTCGAGCTGTTTCGGCGCCTGCATCTCCCCTACCAGTCCACGGGGCGCTCGCCGAGCCAGTGTGATGAGCGGGTGGGGCGATTCTGTTATTGGTACGACGAACGGGCGCCTGCCGCGCCACCGGAACCTGGCGACATCACCGCCAAGCGCAACGTGCTGATTGCATTGCTCGACTCGCTCGGGCATATCGCGCCGGACGAACGGTGGATTGTGGCGCAGCGAGTACGCTACCTCGTAGAAGCCGCTCGCGGCCGGGACGCGCTCACCGCGGCCACCGAATGCAAGGTCGGTGGCTGGTACTGCGACATTATGATTGGATTCGCACAGCACATGCTGGGCAACTACACAGCGGCCGACAGTGTGTACGAGGTGGCAATCGCCAAGATGCTCGTTCGCGACCGGTGCGTCTGGCGCGACCTTGGCTATTTGATTGACGAGGATACGCGCCAGAGCTATCGCCGGCTGCCGTGTGCGAGCAAGGAGCGGATCGCATACGAAGATCGCGTCTGGTTCCTGTCGAAGGTGTTGTATTCGACCGAAGGGAACGACTCGCGGACCGAGTGGTACGCGCGCATGACGTACGTCGAGATGATGCGCGATGCCGCCGGCGTGTACCAGTTTGGCTTTGACGACGACGAGCGCGAACTGCTCCTCCGGTTCGGCTGGCCTCGTGCTTGGGCGCGTGGGCGCGGCGACCCACGAACCGGCGAGTACAACACCGTCGGGTATGAACCGTCGCCGGCGTATCGGTTTATCCCGCCGGGCTACGTGCTCAACAATCCCACCATCACCGACTCCACCGACTGGGCGGTGCAGCTGCCACCCGTCGTTGGTCGCTATTCCCCGCCCTACGCGAAGTCCCTGAAACCTTTGGTGCACCAGAAGGCGATGTTCCGCCGCGGCGACAGCGCGCTGGTCGTGATGGCGTACGATGCGCGCAATATGCCAGAGCTCGACAGCACCGCCATCACTGCCGCGCTGGTCGTGTCTCCAACGAGCGCGGTGCACGGATTCCGCGTGGTTCACAAAAAGGCGCCGAGAAATGACGTCATTACGGTCAAGGCCCCGTGGGGTCCGTTGATTATGAGTGCGGAAGTGTGGTCGCCAGCTCGTTCAGCGGTACGACGGGCGCGATACGGCATGGCGCCCCCGTTCGCCGTGGGCACGCGCGTCACCCTCTCCGATCTACTCTTCTACGAGCCATACGGCGATTTCCCGACGACGGTGGAAGAGGTGGTCCCGCACGCGTTGTCGACGGAAAAAGTGCGCGCTGGTGACAAACTCGGCGTGTATTGGGAGGCCTACGGCACCGAACCCACGGGTGAGCCGATGAAAGTCTCGCTCACCGTGGTGCGCGAAGTGGAGGAGAGCGGGTTCCTCCGTCGGCAGGCCAAAACGCTGCGGGTCGTCACCGAGGCGACCCCCGTGAGCATCACGGTGCAGGATATGTCGGCTCGGGGCTCGTCGACATCACCGCGCGCACTCCAACTCGACATCTCGACGTTGTCCAAGGGTGCCTACGTGGTGCAGTTGGAGATTGAGGTGGCAGGACAATACGTGGTGCGCGCCGACCACCGAATCGAGATCGTCGTGCGCTGATGCGCGCATGGTGTGAAATCACCAGTCCCGAGTGACTTCACGGTGGGGCTGGTGGTCTAGAGAGGGTAGGTTTCCCCCCTCTCAACCCGTCACTCTGCCGTGCCCTCTTTTGTGATCTCGCGTGCGCTCCAGCGCGCGCTCTTTGTACTGACCGTGGCCGCCCTCCCCGCCGCCGCGCAGCAAGATTCGTCCGCGAAGCCCGCCAAGCCGACGCCAGCACGCGATAGCATCGCCCCCGCCCAAAAAAAGGGAACCAAGAAACAGGCGGCACGCAAGAAAAGTGCGAGCACGGGCAAGAAGTCGATGAGTTCGCTCAAGCCGCCCGCCGACGCCGATTCCATTGCGCAGGCTCGGCAGGACTCGATCCTCGACGCGAAGTGGCCGGTAAAGGGCCCCGAGCCGCTCCCAGGCTCGATCCTCCCTGCCAAACGCATCATCGCCTACTACGGCAATCCCCTCTCCAAGCGCATGGGCGTGCTCGGCGAGTACGAGCCGACCGAGATGCTCAAGATGTTGGATGCCGAAGTCGCCGCCTGGAACAAGGCCGATCCTACCACCCCCGTACAACCCGCCTTGCACTTAATTGCCGTGGTCGCGCAGGGGGCACCGGGCAAGGACGGCAAGTACCGCCTCCGCATGGATTCGTCGCTCATCGAGAAGGTCGCGGGGTGGGCCGCCAAGCGGAACGCGCTGGTGTTCCTCGACGTGCAGGTCGGGCATGCGACGTTGCAGGACGAGCTGCCGCGGCTCGTGCGATTTCTACAGCGTCCGAACTTCCACCTCGGCATTGATCCGGAGTTCGCGCTCAAGGACGGCACTGTTCCGGGCAAGAAAATCGGGAGTTTTGACGCGTCGGACGTGAACTACGCAGCGACGATGTTGGCGGAAGTGGTCACGCAGTACAAGCTCCCGCCGAAAGTCCTAGTTGTACACCGCTTTACGCAGCGCGGTGTCACGAACACACATCAGATTAAACTCGATCCGCGCGTGCAGATCGTGATGCACATGGACGGTTTCGGGGCGCCATGGCTCAAGCGGAACACCTTCCGCAAGTGGATCAAGGCGGAGCCGGTGCAGTTCGTGGGGTGGAAGCAGTTCTACAAGGCGCGCAACGACAATCCGCGCACGACGATCCCCGAGATCCTGAAGCTGCATCCTCGGCCGCTCTACATTCAGTACCAGTAGGCTCAGGTCGCGATTCTCGCGTCGGACGGATCGCGATTCTCGCTTCGGACGGTCGGGGTGAGGCGTCCCCGGCGCGAGCTATACTGAAACGACCGCGCTCGCTGTGGGGACGCCTCGCCCCTCCCTTCCGCGGCTAACGCGTGGATGGCCAACGCGTGGATGGCCAACGCGCGGATGGCTAACGCGCGCATCTGTGCACTGCCCGCCAAAGCCCCACACCGTCGATCGGCGCACAGCGTGGGGCCTCGCGCCCGGGTTGTGCGAGGGAGCGCGGGCAGCCGAGAGTTCGCCGCGCCACTCGGGCAGCGTGCGAGCCGAGGATCCAGCCCGTCAGGGAGGAGCTGAGCGTTCCCGCAGCGAGCGCGGTCGTTGCAGTTTAGCTCGCGAAGGGAATGCTCAGCTCCGACCGCCCGAATCCGACCGCCCAAATCCGACCGCCCGAATCCGACGGCCCTAAGCAGATCGCAACGCAGGCCGATCAGCGAAACAGCACGTCCCGCCCCGCGAACCGCTTTTTCATCACGCGAATCGCTGCGGCCGACGCATCGACGAGCGTGACATCCCGCCCGTGGCGATCTGCTGCATCGCCGAAGCTCCCGCTCCCGGCAAAGAAATCCAGCAGTTTGTCCTTGGGCCGGGAGTGCACCTTCACGAGCCGCTCGAGAACGCCGAGTGGCTTTTGTGTCGGGTAGCCTGTCTTCTCCTTGCCGGTGGGACTCACGATCGTGTGCCACCAGGTATCAGTCGGCATCTTGCCGCGCGCGACCTTCTCGGGGGTCACAAGCCCCGGCGCCATGTACGGAATACGGTCCGCGGCATCGGCGTTGAATAGGTGACGCCCTGGAGTCTTCGAATACCAGAGGATGGTGTCGTGCTTCGGACTCCACCGTGTGCTCGAGCGGGCGCCGTAGTCGTAGGCCCAAATAATCTCATTCACGAAGTTCGCGCGACCAAAGATCGTGTCGAGCAGCACTTTTACGTAGTGCACTTCGCGGTAATCAAGATGTACAAAGAGACTGCCGCGCACCGAGAGCAGCCGACGCGCCTCGACCAGCCGCGGCGCGAGCCACGCGGGGTAATCGTCGAACTGGTCGGCGTAGCTTTCGCTCTTTTTGAGCGTCGACACATAGCGTTTGCCGCCGAAGCCGGTGCGCGTTCCGGCCTCCCCCTCCGCCGCCTTGCGCGACGTCACGCGCGAGCGCCGTACCGTACGTCCCGTATTGAACGGGGGATCGATATAAATCAGCCCGAACGAGCCCGCCCGCAACGTGGGGAGGAGCGTAAGGTTGTCAGCGTGATGCACGGTAATCATGCGGGCAAGATACGATGCCGCACGGGCGCCGACGAGCGCCCCCCCGTCCCCAACACCCTTGAGGGGTAATCCGTTATTCTTGAGCATTCGTCACCGAACCACCCACCCCACCGAGGAACCGATGCTTCGTCGCCTTATCGCGCTCGCTACCGTTGCCGCGTTCACTATTCCGTCTGCCGCGCAGGCGCAGGCCAAGCCGAAAGTCGTCGCTGCCACGCCGGAAGAGGCGGGCGCGTACCTGCTCATCGTCGGCAGCTGCCACGATTGCCACACGCCGAACTGGGTGGAATCGAAGGGTAAGGTGAGCAAGGACTCGCTGATGACCGGCCGTTCGCTCGGCTTTAAAGGCGCGTGGGGCACGAACTACGCCAAGAACCTTCGTACAATCGCAGCGCGCCAGGACGAGAACCACTGGTTCAGCGTCATGACCACCGCCGACGGTGGCGAGGGGAACCTCCCGATGCCGTACCACAACACGGCGTTGATGAACGAGGAGGACATTCGCAATATCTACAAGTACATCAAGTCCCTCGGCACGGCGATGGGCGAACGGATTCCCCGCAGCGCTAAGCCTGGCGAGGAGCCGACGTCGACCTACCTTGACCTCAACGTCAAGACGCCGGTCCCAGCGGTCAAGAAGCCGTAATCGTGCTGGTCTGATTCGAACCCCGGACGCCTTTCGAGACGTCCGGGGTTTTCGTATCATCCCTCCATGCCAAAATCGCTCCTCGAATCTGCTCGGCGCTCCACCGCGCGTTCCATCACGCGCTCCATGACGCGCTCTGCCTGCCTCGTGCTGTTATCCGGCGTGCTCGGCGCGTTGCCCGCGAGCGCACTGATCGCACAGGGGGTGGCGCCCGCGATCAAGCTGTCGCACCTGCAGGGGACGATTCTGGATCCGCTCGACAACCCGCTCACAAAGGTCATCATCGAGATCGATGATCCTGCGATGGCCACGTTCACTGACGAGGCGGGATTCTTTCGGCTCCGGAACATCCCAGCCGGCGCGCGCACGATTCGCGTCAAGAAAGTCGGCTTCGACGGTGTGGACTTCGAGCTCAACCTGCTCGCCGACTCCACTGTACACATCGGCGTGAAACTCCAGCCCGTGGCGCAGACGCTCGGGACGATCACGGTCCTCACGAAAGACGAAGAATCCCACCCCGCGCTCGCAGCGACGGGGTTCTACGCGCAGAAGCGCGCGGGATTCGGCACCCTGTTCTCCCCAGAAGAGATCGAGAAGAAAAAAGAATCCGTCAACGACGCGTCGTCGATCTTTCGCGATGTCCTTGGCGTCACGCTGCGCCGTGAACGCACCGGCGGCGCGAACCTGCAGGGGAAGCCGTCAGGGGGCGGATCCATCCAGAAGGGGGTGCAGCTGGTCTGTATGATGAACGTCCTCAAGGACGGCATGCTGATCAAGATCAACCCCGGCGAAACCTTCGACCAAATCGTCTCCAAGGACGAGGTCTACGCGGTCGAGGTGTATCCGCGTGCGGAGTATACGCCGGCGGCGTACCACGTGATCAACGGCAACGACCTTTGTGGTACTGTTGTCATCTGGACGGTCTCGCACATGACGCTGAGGCCAAAAACCAACAAGTAGCGCGCCCGATAGCAAAACGCGGGGGGCGCCCTAGTGGCGCCCCCCGCGTTTCCATGGTGCAACGTGCTACGGACGCCGTCCGCGCGTACCGGCAGCCCACCCATCCCAGACACCCATCGATTTCATCTGCGCCTCGAGATCGGTGCTCTTCATGATCGCGTCGATCTGCGCTCGCGTCTGCCGCGGGAGCGCATCGGGCATGGTCGCGAACCCGTACACCAGCGCCGCCGATACGACCGCGTTTTGCCGCAGCACCCGCGTGTCGCACTTCTCGTAGGTGTCGCTGCGCGCATGATAGTTCGGACCATACGTAGCCGATTCTTGATCGGCCACAATGTTTGCGACACCATGTAGCATGAAATCAAAGTTGTCGGTACCCACCAGCGGCGCATCGGTCTGCGTGAAGGGACCAAGCCCCGCGACGGGCGCAATCGCCTTCTCCACGAGCGGCACCAGCTCTGGACGCGCGCCGGTAAAGAACCCCTGCACCCGCCCACACCCGATATCAAAGCTCGTCGCCATCACATGCTTCTCCAGCTCGGCGAGATGACCGCGCGTGTAGCCGAACGACCCTTCCATCCCCTGCTCTTCGCCGTTCCACAGCACGAACCGAATCGTGCGCGCCGGGCGAATGCCGAGGCGCTGGAACTGGCGCGCCACATCAATCAACATCACTGCATTCGCCCCGTTGTCGAGCGCACCATCGCCGAAGTCCCACGAGTCGAGATGCGCGCCGATCAGAACAATCTCGTCGGCCTTGGTGGTGCCGGGAATCTCGCCAACGACATTCCAGCTCTCGTACGCACCACCGGTATCCAGATCGAGCATGGCCGTGAGGCTCAACGCGGTGCCGCCGCGCAGCAACCGCAGCGCGCGCAACCCGGCATCGCGCTCCATCACCATCATCGGACGGGTGTTCTTTGCGCCATTCGCGACATTGTGCCTATACAGCAGCGAGTTGGCGCGCGATCCCACATACACGACCCCCGTCACACCAGCGGCAAAGGCGCGCGGCTCAATCTCAGCGGTCTCCCCATATTCCTTGAAAAGCCCAGCGATGTCCTTGAGCTCATCCTGCTCCACGAGGACAAAGGCCCCCTTGGCTTTCGCACCAAGGCGCGCGAAGTCTTCCTTTGTCCCGCGGCCAACGTCGACCAGTGATGCGGTCACACCGCTCGCAGGAGTTGCGACCGAGAAGGGCATCGCGGCAATCCGCGGGGCGAACTCGACGCCCTCTCCCTTCACCACCGCGCGCGCCGAGCGCTCGAGCCAACGGTTCGGCATTTGGAACGATTCTTTCTGCGCCTTTACCCCCGCGGCGCGGAACTGGGCGAGCGCCCAATCTACAGCCCGGAGATTCGCGAGCGATCCGGTGGCGCGCCCGCCAATCTTATCGGTGAGCTCGTGCAGATTCTGCTCGAGCGGGGTCGCACTGAGCAGCGCAGCGGTCAGCCGTTCCAGCGGAGTGGCCGCGGCCACCGCCGGCGAGCCCTGCGCGGCGACTCGGCCGACGCAGGTAACGAGCAAGGCAAAGATGATCCACGGGCGACGATTCATTGGGCACCTTTTCTATGAACTGGAGACGCACTGACATAGTTCGAGACACACGGAAATGTATCAATCGAGCTGCAGCATGAGGAATGGCTGCCCTTACTACGCGCGCGCCGGCGGACCAGCAGCCCTACTCGAACCGCAACGCCTCGATCGGGTCCAGCTGCGCAGCCTGACGCGCTGGCCACACACCAAACACCAAGCCGATCGCGCTCGCGAAACCAAAGGACAGCAGAATGCTGTTCAGATCCACCGCGGCGCTCCACCCGGCCAACTTCTGGAACTCGTAGGCGGCCAACATCCCCGCGCCGATGCCGACTGCACCACCGAAAAGGCAGAGCACCACCGACTCGGTCAAAAACTGCAGCAGGATGTTCGCCTTCGTGGCGCCCAGCGCCTTGCGAATTCCGATCTCACGCGTGCGCTCCGTGACCGACACGAGCATGATGTTCATGATTCCGATGCCGCCGACGAGCAGGCTGACCCCGGCAATGCCCGCAAGCAGCAGGGTGAACGTTTGGGTCGTCTCGTTGAGCGTTTGCAGGAAATCGGCCTGATTGCGGATCGAGAAATCATCGGGCTTCCCGGCGAGGAGCTTATGCGAGCGACGCAGCGCCGACTGAATCTGCCCGATCGCCGCATCCACAGAATCTTCCCCCGCGGCCCGCACCCAGATGTCGTTGATACGATCGGTGCCGAACGTGCCAAAGCGTCCGGTCTGAAACGGAATCAGAATCTGCTGGTCACCGTCACCGAAGCCGGTCGAGCCCTTGGACGCCATCACCCCCACAACGGTGAACTGTCGTCCCCCAATCCGCAGCTGCTCCCCAATCAACGCATCGGCGTTGTCCACGCCGAGCAACTCCGGCACCCCACCGCCGAGCACCGCAACTTTTTTCCTGCCGTTGTCGTCGGCGAGGGTAAACATCGCCCCCTTGGCGATCGTGAAACTCCGCACCGTCAGGAAGTTCGGGAGCGTGCCCGTGATCTGCACATTGGTGTTCTTGTTCTTCCACACGACTTGGAGATTACGGTCCTGCTGGGGGTTCACATCCACCACCGCTGGCGACCGGTCGAGGATAAAGCTCACATCGTGGAAGGTCAGTTTTGCCTGTGTCCCGGTCCCCACACCGCCCTGCTGCACCCGCTGGGGGTTGACCTGCAGCACCGTGGTCCCAAGGCGCGCGATTCGCTCCTTCACAGAGTTCTGCGCGCCGTTGCCGAGGGCAATCATGGCAATCACGGCGCCCACGCCGATCACGATACCCAGCATCGTGAGGAGCGAGCGCATGGCATTCGTGCGGAGCGCGTGCAGGGCGACGCGGATGGTTTCGGTGAATTGCATAGACTCAATTTACGTCCAATGCTGACAAGATGCTGACAAGAGGCTGATCGCCGACGACGCGCTCCGCCTCTAGACGCCAGCCCGTTCATGGTGCAGGATTATCCCAACCCCGTTTCCGGAGTTTTTATGCCCACCACGTCCCGCCTGTTCCGAGTCGCTACGAGCCTGACCTTGCTCACCGCGGCGCTCGCGCAGCCGGCCTACAGCCAGCAGCGCCCCGCGCAGAACAAGCTCGCCCTCGAACAGTACCTCGACTGGGAAGACGCCCAGTCACCGCAACTGTCCCCAGACGGCTCACAGGTCATCTACACCCGTCGCTGGGTGGACAAGATGAACGACAAGTGGGAAACCACCCTGTGGGTCATGAACGCCGACGGCTCGCACGCTCGCCAGCTCGGCAACGGCTCCGACGTGAGGTGGTCCCCCGACGGCAAGCGGATCGCCTTCATCTACAAGGGTGAGCCGAGCGGCCCGCAGATCTGGGTGCGCTGGATGGACGCCGAGGGCGCGGCCTCACAGGTCACGCACCTCACCGAGGCCCCGTCCGCGCTCGAGTGGTCGGCCGACGGCAAGCAGCTCGCCTTCTCGATGGCAGTTCCGACCCATGACAACTGGCGCATCGCCCTCCCCGCCGCGCCCAAAGGCGCGAAGTGGACCGAAGCACCCAAAATTCTCACCAAGCTGAACTTCCGTTCCGACCGTGTCGGATACACCGACGAATCCTACCGTCACCTCTTCGTCGTGCCCGCTGACGGCGGTACGCCGCGCCAGATCACCGACGGCGACTGGAATCACAGCGCCGCCTCGTTCTCCGCGGACGGCAAGTGGCTCGCCTTCTCGTCGCTACGCGTGGAAGACCCGGAACATGCGTTCCGGAAGTCCATCGTTTATGCCGCCAACACCGAGACCGGCGAGATCCGTGCGCTGACCAAGAACAACGGCACCAACTCGTCGCCGATCTATTCGCCCGATGGCAAGATGATCGCCTTCATGAACGCCGACTCGGTCGACCACTCCGCGTGGGCCGAAGCCAAGCTCTGGGTCATGAACGCCGATGGCTCCAGCCCGCACGTGATTTCCGGCAACCTCGACCGCCCAATCTCCGGCCTTATCTGGGCGCACGACAACAGCGGCGTGTATTTCAGCGCTGAGAGCGAGGGCTCCAAGAACTTCATGTTTGCGTCCACAGGCGGCGCAGTTCGCCCGGTGACCAGCGGCAAGCACGTGCTCACAGTTGGCGATGTTTCGGCGAACGGTGTGGCCGTTGGTGTGCGCTCGACGCCGACCAAGCCGAATGACGTCGTCGCGTTCTCGATCCCGAAGACCAGTGCCCCCGTGACGGCATTCGCGCAGCTCACGGCCGTCAACGACGACGTGCTGGCCGGCAAGGTGCTCGCCGAGACGGAAGAGATCTGGTACACCTCGCGCGATGGCCTCAAGATTCAGGGCTGGATCGTGAAGCCCGCCGGCTTTGACAAGGCCAAGAAGTACCCGATGATCCTCGACATCCACGGCGGACCGCAGTCGATGTACAACGTGGCGTTCAACTTTGCCCGTCAGGATCAAGCGGCCAATGGCTACGTGGTGCTCTACACCAACCCGCGTGGCAGCACCGGCTACGGCGCCAAGTTCACAAACGAGATCAAAAACGCATATCCGGACAAGGATTACGACGACCTGATGGCCGGCGTCGACACCGTGCTAAACCGCGGGTACATCGACAGCAAGAACCTGTTCGTGCACGGCTGCTCGGGCGGCGGTGTGCTGACCGCCTGGATCGTCGGGCACACGAAGCGCTTTGCCGCGGCCAGCAGCGAATGCCCCGTGATCAACTGGATGAGCTTCGTGGGCGAGACCGACGGTGCCGGCTGGTACCAGAACTTCGACAAGCCGTTCTGGATTGATCCGAGCGAATACCTCAAGCGCTCGCCGATCATGTACGTCGGCAATGTCACGACCCCGACCATGCTGATGACCGGCGTGCTCGACCTCCGCACCCCGATGCCGCAGTCGGAAGAGTTCTACCGCGCCCTCAAGGTTCGTGGAATCCCCACTGCGTTGATTCGTATGAATGGGGAGTATCACGGCACCAGCAGCATCCCCTCGAACTTCATGCGATCGCAGCTGTACTTGCGCGGGTGGTTTGACAAGTACTCGTCGAAGCCAACCGGGAAGACGACGTCCGAGTAAATCGTCGAATTTGGGGGAGGGAGCCATGACCTACGCCGCCATTACAGGTTGGGGAAAGTGTCTCCCTCCCGCCGTGCTCACGAACGCGGATCTCTCCACGTTTCTGGACACGTCGGACGAATGGATTGTGTCCCGTACCGGGATGAAGGAGCGGCGCGTATCGCACGTGTCCGCTATTCAACTCGCCTCCACGGCCGCCGCGCGGGCACTCGCCTGCGCGGGGCTCGAGGCCGGCGACCTCGAGCTCATCATCTACGGGGGCTGTAGCAACGAAGAGTTGGTCCCGAACTCCTCAAGCGGCGTGCAGATCGAACTGGGGGCAACTCGCGCAGCGGCGATGGACATCAACACCGCCTGCACGAGCTTCCTCTACGGCCTGAGCACCGCCACCGCCATGATCAAGAGCGGCGTCGTCAAGAATGCCGTGGTGATTGGCGTTGAGCTCATTACCCGATACATGGACTGGAGCAACCGCAACGTCGCCGTGCTCTTCGGCGATGGAGCGGCCGCTGTGGTCCTCCAAGCGTCGGACGAGGAATCCGGCGTGCTCGGCTCCGTCCTCGGTTGTGACGCCGAGGGGCGCCAAGCACTGCGCGTACGCGGCATGGGATGCAGCTATGCCGGACAGGGGATTTCCTACGGCGACACGCTATGGGATTTCGACGGGCAGGTGATCTTCAAGCGCGCCGTGAAAGGCATGAGTGAGGCCTCCGCCAAAGTACTCGCCCAGTGTGGGGTCACCGCGGACCAGGTTGACCTCGCCGTCCCGCATCAAGCCAACCTGCGCATCATCGAGGCCGTGGCAAAGTACGCGGGCATCCCGATGGAGAAGGTTATGGTCACCGTCGAGAAGTACGGCAACATGAGCGCGGCCACGGTGCCCGTGAGTCTCGTGGATGCCCTGGAACAGGGGCGCGTGAAGCCGGGAAGCTTGCTGCTCATGCCGGGGTTCGGGGGCGGACTCACCTTCTGCTCCCTGCTCGTGCGCTGGGGACCGCGCATCACGCCGCTCGGCGTTTCGGATCGCGAACTCCCCCCACTCACACGAACGGCGCTCGACATCGTGAATGCGTATCGCGCGGAACAAGATCCGCACGGCCGGTCCGCGACGGGGCTCATGGCTCCCGTCTTTGTGGAACAGCGCATCCGACTGTAGCCATGCCGCTCTTCAGCGACCTCGCGCGTCGGAAAAAAATCGCCTATTTCCTCGATCCTATCCCCCAGACTGCCCGCATTCTCGAAATCGGCTGCGGCTCACGCTGGGTCGGTGACTATCTACGTTCCCATGGCTGGTCCGGCTACCTCGGCCTCGATCTCTGCCCGCCCGCTGATCTCGTTGGCGACATTCGCCGCTGGCGGGAACTCGGCCTCACCGAGGAATCGTTCGATGTCATTATCGCCTTTGAAGTCATCGAACACGTCGAGTGCATTGCGGACTGTCGGAGCCTGTTAAAGCCCGGCGGTCGCCTTCTCCTCACGTCGCCGGTGCCGCATCTGGATTGGGTCATGCGACTCCTTGAAATCTGCGGGCTAAACCAGCGGCGCACGAGCTCCCACAGCAATCTCACCTATTTCCGCCGCATCACCGGGTTCGAGTTCGTCGCGGTCCGCACCGTCGCCGGACTCGCCCAGTGGGGCATCCTGCAAAAACCAGCCGCCCCCGCCCCCGCCTGATTCGACGCACTTGTGCTCGCACTGGGCGGCTGGTTTCTCATGCTACCCTCCGATGACGCGGCGCCGAAGCAAGGGCACACTCGGGAGCTAAAGCTGCCCAAGGCTATATTACTCGCAGATACTAGGACTCGTCGCTAAGGCTATGAAAAGGTCGGAGGGAAAACCGCATGTGGGATAAGGTGCGCGACAGCCAGTTGCTTGACGACCTCGACCATGCGATCAGCATCGTCGAGGTGCGGGACGGCGTCGCGGTCCTCACCTATTGCAATGCGGCGTTCGAGCGCTTGAGCGGGTATTCGCTCGCGGACCTTGACGGGTGCAAGATGCGAATCCTTCGGGGGCCCGACACCGACCCCGCAGAGATTGCGACACTCAACGCGGCGCTCAGCGCTGGCACCGAGTGCCGCGTGACGATCCAGAATCTCCGACAGGATGGTACCCCGTACTGGATTGTGCTTCGTATGCGTCCGATTCGCGATGCAGCGGGAACACTCTCGCATTTTATCGGAGAACACACGGACGTCACGGAACAGCGACGCACCGACTCTGGGCTCGACCTCCACGCGCTCTACCTGAGCGTCCTCGGCGGCCTGACACAAGACGGATGCTTCCATCGAGACCTCGAGGGGACGCTCACGTTTTCAAACGACGCCTACCTCGATATCATTGGCCTCAATCCGCACGAGACCAGCTTCGCTGATCTCGTGCGGTGTATCCATCCGGACGACCGTTGGCGGCTACAGGATTGGCGCGGCGATTTCGTGCAGAGTGCTGGACGCATCGACGAGTTCCGCTACCTGCGCCCGAACGGTGACATCACTTGGGCACTCGTCCGCACCGCGCCGCTCCTCGCGCGCGACGGAACGGTTCGTGGGTTAGTTGGTGTCGTGAAAGATCTGACCAGCCAAAAACGGGCCGAGCAAATCGCGCGCGAAACGGAGATGCTGATCACGCTTGATTTGACGGCCATCATCCAATGCGATCTCAAACAACGGCCGATCCTCTGGAACGAAAGCGCCACGCGCCTGTACGGCTGGACCCGCACCGATGCCGCGGCGCAGTCGTCGTTGGCCTTCCTGCACACCCCTGAGGGGGTCTCACGCTTTGAGAATGCGTGGAAACACTTGCTCGAGCACGGCAGCTGGCAGGGCGAACTGCCGCGCGTGCGCCGCGACGGACGACCGCTCACCGTACAGGCACACTGGGGCGTCGTGCGAGACTCGACCGGACGCCCCACCAGTGTGCTGTGCAGTGAATCCGAGAATACGACGCAGCGCAGCAGTCTCGACCCCGCGGGCTTGCGGTCCCAGCGCCTGCAGAGCATCGGAGAGATGGCATCAGGGATTGCGCACGACCTGAACAACGTGCTGCAGCCGATTATGATGACGCTCGACATGTTCGACGAAATCGTCACCGACCCCAAACAACGGCAGTGGCTCAGCCTCGCCTCGCAGAGTGCAACACGAGGTGCGGAGCTGCTACGCGGCGTCTTGATTTTCGCGCGCGGCGGGGAGACCAGCCGCACGGAGACGGCGCTCGGTACAATCGCCACCGACGTCGCCAAGATGATGCGCGGAGCTTTCCCCCCGAATATCGCCGTCCTCGTGGCCGCGGCCCCCGACGTGCGCACGATTCTGGCCAACCCGACGCAGATGCATCAGCTGGTGATGAATCTTGCCATCAACGCCCGGGATGCGATGCCGAACGGTGGAACTCTTTCGCTCTCGGTGGAGAACATGTTTGTCGACGCGCTGTTTAGCCGCGGCCACCTCGATGTGCTCGAGGGGCCGTATGTGCACGTTCGCGTCGCGGATACCGGCATCGGCATGTCACCCGAGCTACTCGAGCAGATCTTCACGCCATACTACTCCACGAAAGTTGAGGCTGGCGGCACGGGACTCGGGCTTGCGATGGTCGACACGATCGTGAAGGCCCACGGCGGGTTCCTCCGCGTCTATAGCGAGCCTGGGAACGGTTCAGCGTTTAGCATTTTCCTTCCGGCCACCGGCGTACCAGGGGCGGCGGCACGCGAACTCGCGATCGAGCACGCACGACTGACCGAACTCGGTGGACAGGGCAAGCGGATTCTGGTGGTCGACGACGAATCGACCATCCGAGAGATCGCCCAAGAGGCCCTAGAACGACACGGCTACCGGGTTATCGCCGTGAGTTCGCCGAGCGACGCCCTCGATCTCATTCGGAGCGATATCCCAATCGACCTTGTGCTTACCGACCTCATGATGCCTGGAGCGAGCGGACAATCGCTGATCGAGGAACTCCACACGACTGCGCCGAAGGCTCGGATTGTCGCTATGAGCGGACTCGATCGGCGAGACACGGATGTGTCCTTGGGCGTCCCGTTTCTGCTCAAGCCGTTCTCAAGTCGCACACTGCTTGAGGCGCTCGGCGCTGAGCTCGCCAAGAACAGGTAGCCACGACCCGTACGAACGACACGAGCGCCGCGGACTCCGTCGTCCGCGGCGCTCGTGTTTGATGCCAACGCTGTGGTCAGAACTTGATGACGCAGCCACCGCTGGAGTAGTTCTGCCAGTTCGTCTGCACCAAAAAGTACTTTCCGCCGAGGACGACGTTGTACTTCATGTTCTTGCTGAGCGAGCTGCTCGAGGTGCGGCCGAATTTCCACGCGCATTTGTCGGCGTTCTCTAGGCCGTTGGCGTCGTACCATGCGTTGCCGAGCATATCGGTCGTGGTCTCGGCAATCTCGTGCGCGAGCAGGTTCACTTCGGCATCGGCGCCGATGTCACCATTAGCCGAGACCGTCGTGGCCGTGCATGCCGAGGGCCACGAGGCGGCATAGGGCTGCGCGGTATACAACACCGTGCGAGACACCCCGGCAATGGTCATGATCGCCGCTGAGTGGTACGCACAATAGCTCGTACCAGCGCCGCCGCCCAAGTTCACGTGTGGGCCGGTGAAGACCGAATAGACCGTGTTGGAGTCGTAGGCGAGCGTTCCCGCGGTGAATCCACTCTGGAGCATCGCGAGAATCGCAGCATCCGTCACGGTCGCACCAGAGACTGGAGCGCTCGTCGCGTTTGCCCAGTAGCCGCTGTACTTGACCAGGTTGTTGATCCGTAGGCCAGCCGCGTTGGTGTACGTCGCGTTGATGTTGAACCAGGGCGAACCGCCGAGGTTGCGCAAGAAGAAGCCAATGATGGAGCTGTCGGCTGTTCCGCGTCCCGTCCCTGCCTTTGGACCGTTCACGAAGATCGGAGTCGTTGCCCAGTAGATCGCCACCACATTCGTGGTCGCCTGGAGCACAGCCCCCCCGTGGAAGGTGATGCCGGAGTTCACCGTGGCCCTGGTCGTTGCGACGGTCGCAGCATTTTTCTCGCCGTCGGCACTCTCTGCGCTCGACTCGGAGGGATCTCGCGGCTCGTGGAACTTGTAGCGAGAGTTGCGACCTTCGCGCTGAATCGACGACACGGCGTTCGCATCGGCCACCTTGAGCTGGGCCGATGGACTTGGCGCCGTGGAGGTTGCCTCGGAGCACGCGACCACTGTGACCGCGGCGGCGACAGCGACGACGAGCGCGAGAACTTCGGAGCGAAATCGAGGCATAGATGTGGTGGCGGACGAGAGTGTGGATGCGGCAGGAGCATTGTCGCGACGATTCAAAGCTAAAGCCACTCCAGTTTTATGTAAAGGAGCTATACGCTGTCTACTATTTGTTCAACAATCCCACAAATCGGCATCCGAGAAGAGCTATGGTCGCCCTGTCCACCCTTCCATACAAAGTGCATACTCAAATGCGCACACCACCCTCTTTACCATCGAGACTCCCGTGAACGTTCGTCTGCATCTTCGCCACTTTCCGTTGGCCAGCGCAGCGCTTGGCCTCGCCTTTGTTGGCGTGCTCTCTATCGGCGTGGCAGCCTTTGCTCCGGCTCGTCGCCTGACGGTCGACCCGAGCCTCTTGGCTGGCCTGCAGTGGCGGAACGTCGGCCCCTTCCGAGCAGGGCGCGTGGCGGCTGTTGCCGGCGTCGCGGGACAGCCTGGCGTGTACTACGCAGGGTTTCCGGCGGGTGGCGTCTGGAAGACCACGAGCGCGGGAATGACGTGGGCACCGATTTTTGACGACATCAAGAGTGTGTCGTCGATCGGCGCCGTAGAGGTCGCGCCCTCTGACCCGAACGTTCTGTACGTGGGCACGGGCGACCTCATTACCGGCGGCGTGATCAACGAAGGGGACGGTGTCTATCGCTCCGCCGACGCCGGCAAGAGCTGGCAGCACGTGGGGCTCACCGCAACCAAGCAAATCCCCTCGATGCTGGTAGATCTGAAGAACCCGAACGTCGTGCTCGTCGCGGCGCAGGGGGATATCCATCAGCAGACCGAGGATCGCGGCATTTATCGCACCGATGACGGCGGCAAGTCGTGGACGCGCGTGATGTTTGTTGACCGCGAGACTGGCGTGCAAAAATTGGCGCGCGCCAACGACGTGCCGAACACGATCTTCGCGACAACGGTTCGTCACTACAATGCGCCCACACCGGCGACGCAGCCTGCTCCTGGCGCCCCTGGAACGGGCGGCGCGCCTGGAACGGGCGGCGCAGCCGGTGGCATCGCCAGCCCAACGGGCACCGCGATTTACAAATCCACCGACGGTGGCCTCACGTGGAACGAGTTCAACGGTACCGGACTTCCCCGCCTCACGGGGCGCACCTCGATCGCCGTGGCGATGGGGACCAACGCGCAACGCGTCTTCCTCGTCACGAACAACGGGTTGTATCGCTCCGATGACGGCGGCACGAACTGGCGGCAGATGGACGCCGCCGACACGCGCATTCGCAACGGACAGGGCGGCTACAACTGCGGCATCGC
>Ga0114966_10000866_pt1 | contig 28575 bp, 28 predicted proteins | sample M_130207_XF_Meta_FD_87029 | JGI IMG/M metagenome (GOLD analysis project Ga0114966, IMG submission 87029) | Freshwater microbial communities from Lake Montjoie, Canada to study carbon cycling - M_130207_XF_MetaG | ecosystem: Environmental > Aquatic > Freshwater > Lake | place: Lake Montjoie... | reverse complement strand
TTCCCCAAGGGTGGTATGGCCTTCGCCATGATGGAAAATGGTTGGTGGGTGTTTACGATTACAACGCTTTTCCATCCGGACACACTGGTGCCGCGGCAGGATTTGTTGCCGTGCTGTTATTCCAGCGACGCAGAGGGTGGTGGTATCTCGTTCTAACAGTTCCTGCTCTAGTTGGATGGTCGCGCATTTATTTGGATCGCCACCGAATTTCAGATGTCGTTTGTGGGACTATGATCGGCCTTGGGGGAGGTTGGGTGGCGGCTCGACTCATTGGGTTGTACAAGCCGGAAACCCGCAACGACCAATTGGCTCAAAGCACAACGGATCCAAACTAAAATCTTAAACGGACAACTTTTTATGAATCAGGTGCTGTTTAACATCGGTCAAATCGGCGTCACTCCTTGGAAACTCGTGGACTATATCGGCGTTGCCCTTTTTTCAGGGCGATGGTTTGTGCAAATGATCGCATCCCGAGCCAATGGACGCCTTACTCTGCCGCGATTGTTCTAGCATATTAGCATGCTCAGCAGCTTAATTTTTATTTCTTATTTTATTTTTGTTAAAACTATTTTGTTGTAGTTTTTCTAATTTATTTAAATGCTTTGTTGCTGAATACAATATCTGTTTAAAATCAAAAAATCGAATGAACCGTCCGCTTGTGCATTCTAGCCCATAATTCCGAGGTGCGGAATAGCCTTGGGGCAACTTCCAGAAACCTCCCACTTTGAAAAATGTTATTCAAAAACCCCAGCAAAACCAGCCCTGAACTTTTAAAAAGCTGAGTTTCTGGAAGTCACCTAAAGCAAATTTTCGTATTCTTGATGTTTTCGCCCCAGACCTACAGGCTGAAGCTCATCCGCATCGTGCCGTTGCAAAGCGTCGGCAGCTCCAGCGCGGCGGATCGCGTCCGGTTCCTCGCGCCGGGCACTGCGGCAAACGGGCCGCGGCTGAGCAAGTGGGTCGATACGCCCTTACTCAAGTATGAACGCAGCAATACCGGGCAGCTCAATAATTCCAAGCGCACGCAGGCAGTCCCGCTAGAATTTTTCCTTTCGCAACACACGCACCTCGCACTCGAAAGCGATCATGGCATAGCGGGGAAAGAATTCCTTTTCCAGCCGCGTCAGCAAAGTGTCTGCGACTGTCGGTGACACCACGACTTCGATCTGGATGTTCGCAAACTCGGGGATGTCCCCCGGACGTTTGCCCTGCGAACCGTCGCCTTCCACCGCGAAGAGTGTGTAGCCATGTGCCCCAACTTCGCGGAGAAGTTTCGTTACCGCCTCCCTCGCGTAGGCTTCGCAGACTATAGTGACCAGTTTCATCGGGTGTGTTTTCATGGCTTCAAGAGTAGAGATGGCGGGCGATCTCCAAGTAAATTGGGATGCCCAGCGTGATGTTGAACGGGAACGTGATGGCGAGTGACGACGTGAGGTAAAGCGTCGGGTTCGCTTCTGGCAGTGAAATGCGGATGGCGACTGGAGCGGCAATGTAAGACGCGCTCGCGGACAAAACGCCGAGCAATGTCGCGCCTCCCAGTTCAAGCCCGACGAGCTGGCCGAGATAAACTCCGAGCGTGCCATTGACCAGCGGCACCAGCACGCCGAAGCCGAGCAGGAATAGCCCGACCTTTTTTAGATCCTCCAGCCGACGCCCGGCGACCATGCCCATTTCCAGCAGGAAGAGCGCAAGCACGCCCTGAAACGGCGTGACGAAGAACGCCTCCACTTTTTCCATGCCCGGATTGCCGCACAGCGCGCCGACGACCAGCGCACCGACCAGCAGAAAGATGCTGCGACCGAAGATCGCCTCGTGCATCGCTTTCTTGAGCGACACGCCAGATCCTTCGCCCTCCGTCTTCGTGGCAAGTTTGCCCAGCACCACGCCCACGAGGATGGCCGGTGATTCCATCACGGCGAGAAATGCCGTGGCGTAGTCCTCGTAAGGCTGGTTGACGGCTTTCAGATAATTGGTCGCAGCGATGAACGTGACCGCGCTCACCGAGCCGTAATGCGCCGCGATGGCGGCGGAGTCCACGGCGGAAAATTTTCCACCGAAGCGCAGCAGTGGATAGGTCCACAGCGGAATCAACGCACCGAGGGCCAAGGCCGCCAGCGCAGGCAGCCAGACCTTGGCGAGGCCGGCCTCGGCGATGGCCACGCCGCCTTTGAAGCCGATGGCCACGAGCAGGTAAATCGTCAGTCCCACATAAAGCGGTTCAGGGAATTTCAGATCGCTCTTGGTGAGCGCGGCCATGAGGCCCAGTGCGAAGAACAGCACGGCGGGCGACAGCAGGTTGGCGCGGATGGCGTCGAGGATTTCCATGGTCACAATTGATTTGGTTCCAACTACGGCCCGTACTTTAGAAGGGGCTGTCTTTCATGTGCCCGGTGCCGTAGGCTGCGGAGTTGCACATGCAGGGCTTCCGTTTGCCGTTCGAGCGCGCGTAATTCGTCGTCGAGCGTGATTGAGCCGGTTTCCTTGATGTGCTTCGCACGATCACGGACGGCCATCTCTTCGTGCATCTCGGACATGCTGCTCATGATGATACCGATGAAAAGATTCATGATGATCATCGTGCCGAACACGATGAAGGTGACAAAGTAGATGGCGACTTTGATGCCCGCGACGTGGGCGACTTGCAGGTTGAAAATATCAGCCCAGTTATCAAGCGTCACAAGCCGGAACAGCGACAGCATCGCCGTCGGCAGCGAGCCGAAATGAACAGGATCGGTCTTGCCGAACAGATGAATGCCCGCGACCGCATAGATATAGAACAATAGGGCCAACAGCAGGCCGACGTATCCCATGGCGGACAAACTTTTTAGCAAAGCGCCCACGAGCAATTGCAACTTGGGCAGCGCGCTCACGAGCCGCAGCAACCGCAGCGCACGCGTCAGTCGGAGCACCGCCGCGAACGGCCCGCCCACGGGCAACACGCACAGCACGACAATCAGGAAATCAAAGACGTTCCAACTGTCGGCAAAATAGCGCCACGGTTTGCGCCCGTGCGCCCCTATCTTCAACGCGGCTTCAAGGATGAAGGTGGCGAGGATCAACTTGTCAAACGCCAGCAGCAGCGTGCCGTGGCGTTCCATCATGGCCGGACTGGTTTCCAGTCCGGCGACCACACCAGCCAGCACGATTACCGCCACGATGAAGTAGTGGAACGACTTCATCGCAACGAGTTGTTTGACGCGTTGGGTCATGTTCAGTCCAAAGTTTTGGGAGCAACGACAGGTAACACTAATTTCTTCGGTCGCAGCAGCGACATCACCACCGACGTGGCGAGAACCAATACGATAACGCCGAGCGAGATATGGGTGTCGATGGCCCATTTCGTGTGCGCGAGGAGCATTTTCACGCCGACGAACGTCAACACCACGCCGAGGCCAATCTTGAGGTAATGGAATTTGTCCATCACGCCCGCCAGCGCGAAATACAACGAGCGGAGGCCGAGAATGGCGAATACGTTCGACGTATAGACAATGAATGGATCTTTGGTGACGGCGAAGATCGCCGGAATCGAGTCCACGGCGAAAATTACGTCGGAGATTTCAACCAGCAACAGCACTACGAAGAGCGGCGTGGCCATGCGTACGCCGTTTTCGCGCACGAAGAATTTGTCCCCGCGATAGTCGTTAGTCACGGGCATGAGCTTCTTGAACCACTTCACCACGGGGTTGCGCTCGGGATGAAGCTCCTCCTCGCGTTTCACGATCATCTTGATGCCCGTGAGAATGAGGAAGGTGCCGAAGATGTAGATGATCCACGAGAATTTCGCGATGAGCGCCGCGCCCACGACGATCATTATCGCGCGCATAATCAGCGCGCCCAGGATGCCCAAAAAAGAACCTTGTGCTGATGGATAGGCGGCACGGCAAAGTAGGAAAAGAGCAGCGCAAAGACGAAGACGTTGTCCACGCTGAGCGACTTCTCGATGACGTAGCCGGTGAAGAATTCGAGACCCTTCGCGTCGCCCATGTAGTGGGCGATACCGAGGTTGAAGAGCAACGCGAGCACGACCCAGGTGATGGTCCACGCGATCGATTCCTTGACGGTCACGACGTGCGCCTTCCGGTGGAAGACCCCGAGATCGAGCGCCAGCATCGCGAGGACGAAAACGTTGAAACCGACCCAGAGCCAGATTTGCTGTGACATAATTAGTTTAATACGCGGATTTGCGGAGGGGGGCTATCAGCGTATGGCCAAACTTGCGCAGCAGGATGCAGCCAAACAGGCAAAGAAAAAACAACAGACCCAACCCGATGCCTAAGTTACGCCCGGTCGTGCAGTTGGTCAAGCCGATGAAGCCCAACACCATCAGGAACGTGAAGCGAATGTAAACGTCACTCCTGAGGATTCGGGGGCCAAAAACAGGCCAAAAAACCAATTTGACACTTTTTACATTCTTGGATTAAGTTGAAGGCTTGCCCTGCGCGGCAACCTTGTTGAAGGTTGCTTCGCGGTTTTTTTATCGTTAGGTGAAAGGTTCGTTTGTGAATGTAACCATTGAAGATTTAGCCCCTTGCCGGAAGTTGTTACGCTTGGAAGTTGATGCTCAGGCGGTAGATGCTGCGTTTGAAGCGGTGACCCGTGAGATTCAGCAGCAAGTTACCTTGCCCGGATTCCGCCCCGGTAAGGCTCCGCGAGCGATGGTGGCTAAGAGCCACGCAAAAACTATCGTGGATGAAGTTCGCCGGAAATTGGTGAACGAAGCGTATCAGCAGGCGGTCTCGGATGCTAAGTTGATTGTCGTGGCTGGGCCTGATTTCGAGGAAGTCCAATTCGGCCAAGGGCAGGCGTTGCAGTATACTGCGACGATTGATACCGCTCCTGTGTTTGAGTTACCGAATTACAAAGGACTCAAGGCTACGAAGGAAGTGGGATCAGTGCTTGAGAGTGATATTGATCGTGCCATCGAGGTGTTGCGCAAGCAGCGTGTGGAATATCAAGATGTCGAGCGACCGGCTCAGACAGGCGACTTTGTGGTGGTGGATTATACGGCGACGACTGACGGACAGCCTTTGACGGCGATTGCCCCCACTGCCCGTGGACTTACAAAGCAGACAGCTTTCTGGATGCAGATTGCCGAGGGGCAGTTTATCCCGGGGTTTACTGAACAGTTGATCGGCGGGGTCAAGGGTGAAACGCGGACTGTTGGGGTAGATTTTCCGGCCGATTTTGTCTCAGCATTGCTCCAAGGTAGGAAGGGCGTGTATGAGGTGACGGTGACTCAGGTGAAGGAGCAACTGCTTCCCGAGGTGAACTTAAGTTTCGCCGAATCTTGGGGCGCGCAATCGCTTGAGATTCTCAGGGAAGGAATTCGCACCGATTTGGAAGCGGAAGTCAACAATCGCCGCACTCAATCTGTTCGTTCCCAGTTGATACAACAACTCCAAGAAGCTGTGACTTGTGAGTTGCCTGAGTCCATGGTGCAGAACGTGACTCGCGAGGTGGTTTACGATGTGGTGAAGGAAAACCAACAACGGGGGGTGTCGAAGGATGAGATCGCCCAGCATAAAAACGAAATTTTTGAACTCGCAAACAACACTGCGAAAGATCAGGTAAAGATTTCGTTTCTGCTGAGCAAAGTAGGGGAACAAGAAGGTCTGAAAGTTTCACAAGAATCTTTCACTCGCCGAATCATGGCGATGGCTGCGAAGAATAAGGTGTCACCTGATAAGTTCTTTAAAGATCTGAAAAAGAACAATGGCTTGGGCCGAGTTCAAGAGCAGCTTTTGCTCGAGTTAGCCGTGGATTTCTTAGTAGACAACGCAGTCATCGAGGAAGTGCCGGCGGCCATCCCTCCAGCTTCAGCCTAAAGCTAGAAAAGAATTTGCATCCGAGAGGCGTGCCTGCAATCCAGCGGGCACGCCTCTTGCTGTTTTGTAGCATCTGCTGGAGTTTTGGAGGTGTTTTCTGCGTGCGTTTGGAGCGGCTCTGGCGTAATTTAAGACATTATGACACTTTGGATTTTGGCCTTGGGAGTTCTGGGATTATTCGCAGCGGTCGGATTTGCCCTAGGGGCGGTGCGCAACCTGACTTTTTTTTTAGGGGCAATCGTTGCAGGGTTGGTGGCGACTCCCTTGGGTGGCGCGCTGACGGGCTTGATTAAATCAGCTGGGCTGAAGAACCCTCTTTGGATTTACCTTGTTCCTTCCGGTATCGCGTATGTTCTGGTGCTGATACTCTTTCTAGCCCTCGGGTTTGGCCTGCATTTCAAGATCATGATGTTTTACAAATACAAACGTGATGATGTCTCGAATCAACAATGGTTACGGATGGATCGACGCGTGGGGACTTCTATAGGGCTTCTCACAGGGGTGATTATCTTTTTCGCCATCTCCAAGCTCATTTATACGGGCGGTTATTTGACGGCACAGGTAAGCACGGAGGATGGAAATAATCCGGCTTGGATCAATTTCATGAGTTCGGCCCGGCGTGATATCCATGAGACGGGTTTTGACCGCGTTTTAGCTGCGTTGGATAAAACCCCAGCCGCTTTTTATCAAGGCTCGGATATCCTTGGGCTGCTGTATCACAACCCAGTTCTGCAAGGTCGATTGTCCAATTATCCCTATTTTCTTTCACTCGGTCAACGGACTGAATTTCAAGAAATGGGCGCGGATAAGGAATACAATGATTTGATCTTCGGCAAAGCGAGCGTCAAAGCGATTATTGAACATCCTAGGACTCAAGGCATTTTGGGAAACGCTGAGATTTTGAATGAAATTATCGGTGTAGACCTGAAGGATCTTCGGACGTTTCTTGAAACTGGCAAATCTCCTAAGTACGCCGACGAACATCTCCTTGGGTTTTGGACTTTGGACAAAGAGGCGGTGCTCGTTCATGAGAGAAAAACCAAACCCGATATAAAATCTGTCGAGTTAGCCAGCCTAAGAAAAACAATTGATACGATGCCAAACATCACGCTGTTGGCGACACTCAACAATAAAACCCATGTGAAGAGTAGCGGAGGTGCCCCCCCGCCGACAGCGACGACGGTTGTTGTGCAGGTCCCACCTGTTTCGCAACAGCGAGACAACCGCGTTACAAGCCGTTACGGTCCTTTGGCTCGTGGACAGCAACGCACCCCTCCTCCCACAACAATCGTTGTCGCAGCTCCCCCGACTCCTCCAATCACCCAACTCGCTGGTGATGGTGAGTGGAAGCGAATCGAAGCCTCCGGGGAATACCAACTCGTCCTGCCTAATTCACTCGGCACAAACCTGACCTGGAGCGGCAGGGTGAAGGATAATGAGTTGTTCATTACGGAGACCAACAAGTCCCAGTTGCTGATCTTCTATAAAACGCAGTAATCCTTTCTCAAACTCGGGTGTGACAGCGGTATCCGGTTCTGCTTTCCCTGTGTGGGTAGTGTCTTTATTCATTTTTTGGTAAACCATATGAAAATAGTTTTAGCGTATTCGGGCGGACTCGACACTTCGGTGCTGCTCTCTTGGATCAAGGAAAAATACAACGCAGAGATGATCGCGTTCTGTGCGAATGTCGGTCAGGAGGAGGAATTGAAGGGTCTGGGCCCTAAAGCGAGAAAGACGGGTGCGTCGAAGCTTTACATCGATGATCTGCAGGAGGAGTTTGCCCGAGATTTCATCTTCCCAATGATCCAAGCGGGAGCGATTTATGAGAACCAGTATTTTCTGGGCACGAGTATCGCTCGACCTTTGATTGCTAAACGGATGGTAGAAATCGCACGAGAGGAAGGCGCGCACTACATCGCCCACGGTGCTACGGGCAAAGGCAATGATCAGGTGCGGTTCGAGTTGACCGCTGCTGCGTTGGCTCCTGATTTAGAGGTCATCGCTCCTTGGCGCGATGAAACATTTCGCACCCAGTTCCCCGGTCGGGCCGAGATGATCGCGTATTGCGAGGAGAAGAAGATTCCTGTGCAAGCGACGGCGAAAAAACCGTACTCGATGGATCGAAACCTTCTGCACATCTCGTTTGAAGCAGGAATTCTGGAGGATCCTTGGCTGGACGCCTCCGCGCCAGAACACAAGGCCATGTATGTGTTGAGCGTTTCGCCTGAGGATGCACCTGACAAAGCGGAGTATGTTACCCTAGATTTTGAAAAGGGCTTATGCATTGCAGTCAACGGCAAAGCACTGAACCCGCTGAAAGTCATGCAAGTGCTGAACAAGTTGGGCGGCAAGCACGGTGTTGGTCGCGTTGATCTTGTCGAGAATCGTTATGTTGGAATGAAATCTCGAGGCGTCTACGAGACTCCTGGTGGAGCGATTCTACACTATGCCCATCGGCAGATGGAGAGCATCACAATGGATCGAGAGGTGATGCACATTCGCGACGGGCTGATTCCCAAGTATGCTGAGTTGGTTTATTACGGCTATTGGTACGCCCCGGAACGGCTCGCGCTACAAGCATTGGTGACTGAAAGCCAGAAGGATGTGAGCGGGACAGTGCGAGTGAAGCTCTATAAGGGCAATATCATCAACGCTGGCCGCAAATCACCCGTCAGCCTTTATCATCCACAAATTGCGACGATGGAGGCCGATCCAACGAAAGCCTACAATCAAGATGATGCCACTGGTTTCATTCGGCTTAACGGTTTGCGATTGCGTGTGAGTGCCCAAGTCCACGGTGCGGCAACCAAGACACCGTCGAAGAAATAGGCCGTTAGTTTTAATTTACCATCCACATTCAGGTAGAGATCACCGAAGCCCAGCCGGTGGTCTGGTGTGCGTTTAAACACTGTCGTTCCACAAAAAAAGGCACCACCGTGGGACGGTGGTGCCTTCGAGAAACCTAAGGGTAAGGGGATTAGTAGGAGGCTTGTGAGCCTTTGATTGACCGTTTTTGCATCCAAGGCATCAGTGACCGGAGGCGAGATCCCACTTTTTCAATGTTGTGGGTTTCACCCTTCTTGAGCAACGCATTGTATTTCTTGTAGCCGCCCTTGTATTCCGCAACCCAGCCTTTGGCGAATTTGCCGTTCTGGATTTCCTTGAGAGCTTGCTTCATGCGTTTCTTAACGCTCGCATCGATAATCTTGGGACCCACGCTGACGTCGCCCCATTTAGCCGTCTCGGAAATGGAGAAACGCATACCGCTAATACCGGCCTCGTTCATGAGATCCACAATAAGTTTCAGCTCATGTAAACATTCGAAGTAGGCCATTTCTGGTTGATAACCGGCCTCGACCAATACCTCGTAACCAGCCTGCACCAACGCGCTGGCACCGCCGCAGAGCACTGTCTGTTCACCAAATAAATCGGTTTCGGTCTCTTCCTTAAAGGTGGTCTCGATCACACCGGCGCGGGTGCCACCGATGCCCTTGGCCCAAGCCAACGCAACTTTTTTTGCCTTCTTGCTCGGGTTTTGGAAAATTGCGATTAACGCGGGGACCCCTTTTCCTTCCGTGAATTGGCGACGGACAATGTGTCCTGGACCCTTGGGGGCTACCAGAATGACATCGACACCTGCAGGGGGGACAATGGTTTTAAAATGGATGGAAAATCCGTGGGAGAACAGAATTGTTTTGCCCTTGGTGAGGTTCGGAGCGATGTCCTTCTCGTAGGCAGCAGGTTGCTTCGTATCAGGTAAAGCTACCATGATCACGTCGGCGCGTCGCACGGCTTCAGCAGTGAGATAAACCTCAAAGCCTTTTTCTTTAGCAACAGCGATGGATTTGCTGCCCTCGTAGAGGCCGATGATGACGTTCAGACCACTCTCCTTAAGGTTCAGCGCGTGCGCATGGCCTTGGGAACCGAAGCCGAGGACGGCGAGTGTCTTGTTTTGCAGAATGCTGAGATCAGCGTCCTTGTCCGTATAAACTTTTGCGGGCATGTGGTTTAATAATTAGGTTCGAGGTTCTAGTTAAAAATCAGTTCCGGGGCAGGGCAACCTTGCCAGTACGAGTCAGATCCAGCAGACCAAAAGTGCGCATGAGTTCGAGAAATTTTTCCACCTTGCTCTCGTCACCGGTGATCTCGATGGTGAGGCTTTTGGGCTGAACATCAACAATTTTGCCGCGAAAAATATCCGTGATCTGCATGACTTCGGCGCGGGAGTTGGAATCAACGCCAACTTTGACCAGAACCAATTCGCGATCGACGTATTCGTTCTCTCGAAAATCTTCGACTTTGAGGACATCAACCAACTTATTAAGCTGTTTGACGATCTGTTCGAGGGTAGCATCGTCCCCGCGAGTTACGATGGTCATGCGTGAAGTGTTCGGTTCCTGAGTCGGAGCGACATTCAGGGTATCGATATTGTAACCACGGCCGCTGAAGAGGCCCGCGACGCGGGTCAGCACACCAAACTTGTTCTCGACCAACACGGAAATCGTATGTCGCATAGATGTCTAATTCACTCAGGGTCATCCAACCAGTAAAGGATTGAGTTAACTGCCCGCAAAAATCAAAAGCCCGCGTTCCATGGGAATGGCGGGCGACCAGCAATCAACCAACCAACGCACCTCGGGAGTTCCACAGTGGCCACTCCATGCATTCGTTCGACACCGAAACTAACAAGCTCTTTGTGCCTTGGTCAACAGGTTTTGTTGGAAAATGGATTTTCACACAGGTGAGTCGTCGTGTTTGAACCAGCCTCAATGCTTTGAGGTTAACAAAAAAACGTGAGACTCGAGAGCCTCACGTCTTGTTAAATTGATCCTGAATGGATCAGACTTTGATTAGTAGCGTCGATCGCGACCACCACCGCCGCCGCCACCGCCACCGCCGCCACCGTAGCCGCGACCACCACCGCCGCCGCCGCCGCCGCTCGGACGATCTTCGCGAGGACGAGCTTCGTTGACAGTCAACGCGCGTCCGTCCATTTGGGCACCATTCATTGCGCCAATCGCGGCCTGTGCACCTTCGGCTGTTTCCATCGTCACGAACCCAAACCCACGTGGGCGGTTCGTCATGCGATCTTGCATGATGTTGACTTCGATGACTGTTCCATGCGCTGCAAAGGCGTCCTGGAGGTCGTTTTCGCTAGTATTGAAGGAAAGATTCCCAACAAACAATTTGTGACTCATGTAATACTTCTGGAAGGCTGTGCGCCTGCAGACTGTTCCCGTTGATCGGGTTTCGATGCCATCCCAGAATTAACTCCCGTTGACGACTCACCAAGCCTGTAAAACAAACAAAACTCTAACAGAAGAGGCATCTTTTCCGTTTGGCCGGAGAATGGCAATATATTTCTCAAACTATTTTAAATCCGTTGAGTCACCAAAATTGGTGCTTGCAGTTCGTTCCGCCGTTGGTTGCGGATGGTGAGCTGCCATTCGAACGTTGGTGGCTAAGGGGATTCTGTGACAACCAATGAGCTGGATCCAAAGGCTCTAGTTCCTTTGTCCTCAATAAGTTGGCAAATGGGTCGCAACTTTCCTAAGATTCGTTTGTATACAGCGTTAGGATGTTGAAAAGTAACCACAATGGCTCTGAGATCGATTAAGAACGTCTTGGCGGATGCCGCTTTAGCCACCCCGGGGCAATTTCTGGAGTGGACGAAGGCATGGAGGATCGCGTCGGAAAACGGCTCTAACGAGTCAATGTTGGGTTTTTTTAGCCGAGAGTCGGGCTTGGCAGAGGAAACCTTCCTGCAAAAGTTAGCTACTGCGCTCGAGTGGCCCTTTTTTGAGTTGTCCAAAACAGCGGTCACGGCCGAGGCTCAAAAGCGGATTCCGACCAAGGTGGCATTTCAGCATTCTGTGTTACCACTTACCTTCGAGGGTAATTTGTTACAAGTTGCCGTGAGCAACCCTTTTGACTCGGCTTTACTCAATTCTGTGCAGTTTGCAGCACAATCTCCTGTAAAGTTTGGGCTGGCTCCACGCGGCGAGATTGAAAAGGCATTAAAGCGTTATTATGGTGTGGGCGCGGAGACGCTGGAGGAACTCGACGAGGACGAAGCCTTGGATCTGGATATTAGCCCGGACAAGGAAATTACCGAGGGGGATCAAGAGGCCAGCGTTATTAAGTTCGTCAACCAGGTGATCTGGGAAGCGTTCAAGGATCGGGCGACGGACATTCATTTCGAGCCTGCTGAGGATGAATTAAGGATTCGGTATCGGATCGATGGCATCCTTCATCAAACCCCTATGCCGCCCCAGTTGAAGCGGTTTCAAGCGGCACTTATTTCCCGCATCAAGGTGATGGCAGGGATGAACATTTCGGAGAAACGACTTCCGCAGGATGGTCGGATCAATGTGAGGATTAAGGGGGAGGAAATCGATATCCGCGTTTCCACCGTGCCGACTGTCTATGGCGAGAGCGTGTCGTTGCGTCTGTTGACTCGTGGTAAAATTTTTCTCGGTTTAGAAAAGCTTGGGTTTGCTCCGGCGGAAGAAAATGCGTTGCGTGAGATCGTGCTTAAGCCTCACGGTATTTTGCTGGTGACGGGGCCGACTGGCGCAGGAAAATCAACGTCGTTATACGCGTTCCTCAGTACGATTAACTCCGTGCATAAACGGATCATCACTATTGAGGAACCAGTGGAGTATGAGCTCAAGGGGATCAACCAGATCGCGGTGCGTGCGGATATTGGACTGACCTTCGCGATGGGGCTGCGTCACATTTTGCGTCAAGATCCCAACGTCATCATGGTGGGTGAGGTGCGCGATTTAGAGACGGCGGAGATTGCGATTCGCGCCGCTCTAACCGGTCACTTGGTGTTTAGCACTCTGCATACTAACGACGCCCCTAGTGCCTTTACGAGGTTGATCGACATGGGGATCGAGCCGTTTCTAGTGGCCTCTTCGGTGGAGGCGGTTTTGGCGCAGCGCTTGGTCCGAACCATCTGTCAACATTGCAAGACTGAGCAGCGAGTCGAGCGGGATTACTTGCTGAAAATCGGGTTTCCAGCAGACAAGATTGAGACGGCAAAATTTTTCAAAGGGGTAGGGTGTGAGTTGTGTCGGCAACTGGGTTATCAAGGGCGAATGGGGATTTACGAATTACTGATTTTGACTGAACAACTGCGACCTTTGATACTGAACCGTTCCGCTGCGTCCACGATTGCGGCTAAAGCGGTCGAAGGCGGGATGCGGACGTTGCGAAGTGACGGATGGATCAAGGTGATGGCGGGTCAAACTACAATTGAAGAGGTTTTGCGTGTGACTCAGTCGGAGGAGCACATGGGGGCACTAGTGGAAGACTTGAAACCATGAAAAAGCCCCAATCCATTCATACATGTAACGTGGTCCATGTTTCACCGACTGGGCGGCAGTTTTGGCAGTTCGGCGTCGACAAGGGTAACCCGAGCCTGAAAACAACACTTGCGGTCGGTCTTGCGTCGTCCTTGCCAGTGAAGCTTGTCGGCAAGGACTGGCACACGCTTTACCAACCGCGCTTGAATTTAGCCTGCTTGCCTTCCGAAAAAGTATTCCTTCGAGTGGTGCAGTTACCAACCACGGATACTGCTGAGATCGCCTCGATGCTGGAGTTTCAAATTGAGAAGCTTTCGCCCGTGCCCATCAGCCAAATGGTTTGGAGTTATGCGTTGTTGCCCTCCTCGGTTGAAGCGAAATCGACCGATGTCATCACGGCGATGGTGGAGCGGGATTATGTGGAGGGATCGGTCAAGCAACTTGAAACGGAGGGGTATTTCCCTGACCGGATCGAACTGCCGCAGTTGGATCAATTGTTGGCTCGACTCCCAGATCAGGATGGCGTCTGGCTCTATCCGTCCACTGAGTTGGGGAATCTTTTTTGTCTCGCGGCTTGGTGGTATGGCGGGATGCTTCGCAACCTTCAGATGATCCAGTTGCCGTCAGGATGCGACCAGGGCTTGCTGCTTCAGGATCAGTTGCTCAAAGCGGCTTGGGCAGGCGAGGTTGAGGGTTGGTTAAATTTTCCGTTACAATGTTTGGTGGTCGGTGACGAGTCGGTGCAAAACACCTGGTTGCCATTGCTGAAGGATTGGGTTGAAACGCCTGTTGAAGTTCGCTCCACTTTCAGTCGTTCCGAATTAGCCGAGTTTACAGCTCGACGTGCGATTCGACACGAACATGCGCTTAATTTGCTTCCTGTCGAGTTCGCAGATAAATACCGCCAGACCTTTGTCGATGGCCTTTGGATGCGGGCCTTGGGGGTTGTGTTCGGCGTCTACTTATTGGGGGTGCTCGGGTATTTTGGGATGTTGCAATTCAGGGGGATCCAACAAGGGCAAGTTGAGGGCAAGATCAATTCTCTCAAGGTGAGCTACACGAATGCGCTGCAACTCAAGGAGCAAGTCGCAATTTTGCAGGATCAGTATAATCTCAAATATGCTTCCATGGATTGTCTCCGTGTGGCGTCCGAACTTTTGCCTCCTGAAATGACGATGACTTGGTTGGTTTTTTCCAAAGGGCAAACGATAGAACTCCATGGGAACGTTCCATCGGATCAGGCCAGCAAACTGTCGGATTACAATGATGCGTTGCGCCAAGCGACAGCAGGGGATCAAGCCATGTTCAGTCGAGTTTCCCCTCCTACTTCCACCACGCGACCAGGAGCGTCGGGTGTGTCTTGGACGTTTACTTGTGAACTCAACCGCGCGGAGGTGCCATGAACAGCCTCCTCGACAAACTGAATTTACGCCCGCAAGAACGCCGAATTGTGGTGGGTGTAGGCGTTTTGGTGTTTGTCGTTTTAAATCTGCTCTTTGTGATGCCGCATTTGAACGATCTTGGCAAAACGGAGTTAGCACTGGATCGTGCTCGGCGTAGTTTGCAAACTTATGAGACCGAGATTGCCAAGACATCGATCTCGAAAGAACGACTGAAAGTCCTTCAAGGCACGGGATCGGAAGTGCTGAACGAGGAGCTACAACTCCAACGCATTGTGCAAACCGAAGCCACTACCAGCGGGTTGATGGTCAATCGGTATGATCCTCGCCCACGAGTCAGCATCACAAAGACTAATCAGTTTTTTGAGGATCAGTTCCTAACCATTGACTTCAATTCTGACGGTAAATCGCTGGTGGATTTTCTGTCGAATCTTGCTCTCGGTAACTCGATGATTCGAGTGCGAGAAATGAACATCAAACCCGACGCGAGCCAGACTCGGTTGGTGGGTTCACTGTTGTTTGTTGCGAGTTACCAAAAAAAGCAGGCGGCGGCTCCAACTCCCGCACGCCTTGCAGCTACTACGCCAGCCAAAGCTTCCCCTCCCTCTAGCACCGTTACTCCCACCGCCAGCGAATCGCTGCCAGCCAAGCCGCAACCGACAAACGTTCCCGCTCCCCCCAACCGGCGTCCCTCTTGATTGAATTATTTTATGAAACCGTTCGCCATCCTATTCCTACTCGGGTTTCTGAGCCTGACACCTCACGTGAGAGTTCTCGCTCAGGCACCCGAGAAGTTGCCGCAGACTTTAACTGTTCCTCCGCCTGCTTCGCCAAGTGGAGCGAGCCCGCTCGGAGCGAGTAGTAGAACCAATCTTGCACCGCCGTTTTCACGCACAAACATCAACGTTTTGGGAACAAATCCGCCCGCTGGACTCCGGCGCGTTCTGAATCCCGCTTCGGAACCTGCACCTCAGGATGCGACCGCCAACGTCATCAAACCTAGGTCGGCTCCGTTAGGTGCTACATCCACGAATCCTCCCGCCGCCACATTGGGAGCCACGCCTCGACGAGCTCAGTTGCCCTCAACTCTGCCGGCCACTGCGCAACCGACTGGCGATAGTGCGACCAACTCTGCCGCGATTCTAGCTGCCGCCGCTGCTTCGGTTGATCCGGAGGGAGACGAAAACGAGTCGTATGAAGCAGGGGACGTTCAATTTCAAGGTCTGGATGTGAACACGTTCTTGGATGTTTACGCGCTTTACTCTGGGCGCACAGTGCTTCGCGCTTACACCCTTCCCGCGCCTGCTGGCGTGACGTTAAAAGCGCAAACTAAGCTGACTCGTCGGGAGGTTGTGGAGGCTATGGAAGGCGTTCTTTCGCTCAACGGAATTGCCATGATCCCGATTGGTCAAAAATTTGTAAAAGCGGTGCCCTCAGCGCAGGCGGATAAGGAAGGCACTGCCATTAATATACAGGATGTGAGTGAGCTTCCTGATTCTGAGGCGTTCATCACAAAAATCGTACAACTTAAGGCACTCAAACCCAGTGAAATCGGGCCTACGCTGCAATCGTTCTCGAAATCGGCCACTGCGGTGACCCCCATTGATAGCAACCAAACGTTGGTGCTACGGGATAATGTTTCGAACATCAAACGGATGCTCGAATTGATTAAGAAAATCGATGTGCCTGCTGAGTCAGATTTTCAGCTTTCTGTCATCCCGATCAAATACGGCAAAGTGACAGATATCTATGCGACCATGAGTGCTCTGATTGGAGGGAGCGCTGGTGGGACAGCAACCCCTGGAGTGGTTGGAGCGCAGGGAGTCGCAGGGCAATTAGGCGGGGGCGCGAATTTCCGGTCTCGTGGATCAGGAAGCAGTCGAGGAGGTTCCTACAATCGATCGGGGGGCGGAGGCTATGGCGGAGCAGGTGGGGGATACAATAATTACAATTCGCGCAGCTCATTGGGTGGTGGTGGTTATTATCCGCAAGCGGTAACGGCAACGCCTGCGGGGACCACTGCGGCGGGGGCTCAGAATTCGTTCCAAAACCGACTCAACCAAATTGTCAATAAGGCCAGTGGTGCTCAAAAGGAAGGGACTCAAATACTCGAAGGGGCCAACATTGTGCCGGACGAGCGGTCGAATCAGCTCTTAGTGTTCGCGAATAAACGAGATATGGCGATGATCACTAACATCGTTTCGAAGGTGGATGTTTTGTTGTCGCAGGTGCTGATTGAGGCGATTATTCTGGAAGTTAAACTGGGTGATTCGTTCAAACTGGGTGTGAGCGGGGTGCAGCAACCGCGCGACTTCGGCAAGGGCATTCAAGGGGGTGGTGGTGCGAATAACGGACCAAACATGTTTGGGGCACTCACGAATATTTCCTCCGTATTACCCACCGATGGCGGGCTGACGTATATGGGCAAAATCTCGGGGGATTTTGACTTCGCGATTTCGGCGATTGCAAAAGATAATTCCATCAACATCGTGTCTCGCCCGCGCATTCAAACTTCGCATGCAATTCTAGGGCGTTTTAACATTGGAGAGACGGTGCCCTACGTCACAGGGACCACGGATTACGGTGGGTATGGAAACTCAGGGTTATCCAGCCGCTCGATGGTGACGGAAAGGCCGATTGGCTTAACATTAGAAGTCACACCTTTCATCACACCCGACGGGTTGGTGGTCATGGAGATTTTTCAACAATTTGAGCAACGAGGTGCCGACGTGATCATCGACAAGAACCCAATCCCCGTGGTGAACAATCGTGAGGCTGAAGCCACGTTGACCTTGCGCGATAAGGATATGATCATGCTGGGCGGTTTCATCAGTGAGAATCGAAGCAAGAGCAAATCCGGAGTGCCTTTCCTCAAAGATATTCCCGGCATCGGGTTTCTCTTCAGAAGCACGGCTAATTCGGATGATCGGACAGAGCTGATAATCCTGCTCAAAGCAACGATTCTCAAGACTCCAGAGGCCGCTGCTATTTTGGCAACTGCGGAACGTATGAACCAACCGGGTACGCGCAAAGCTATCGAAGACTTCGAGGCAGCGAACGACAAACGGCAGAAAGCTTTTGATAAATCATCGAAGAAAAAGAATGCCAAATAATCGATAGCGGCCACCGTCGATTGACGTAGAATCGTTTGATTGGAGGAGTTGATTTGGTCACTTTTCCTTTACAGACTAGCCCTTATGGGGCGAACGTTGTGCTTTGAAATGTCATTAACCACTCGCCAGATCAGTCACCTCCGCAGCCTTGGACAGAAACTTGAACCCATTCTCGTCGTGGGCAAGAATGGATTAAGTGAAGCCTTTCTTAAGTCTGTTGCTGAGATTTTGCAGCATAACGAATTGATTAAGATCCGGCTGGGAGAACTGAAGGAACAACGCAAAACGATCGCTCCTGAGTTAGCAGCTAAAACAGGTTGTGAACTGGTCACCTTGGTCGGCCATGTCGTTGTGCTTTATCGACAGAATCCTGACCCTACGAAGCAAAAAATTGTCCCTTGAAGTGAGGGGGTTTTTTCCATGATCTGACGGGAGCCAACTGCGATTTCTATGGCGATTCAACTAAATCAGGAGATCTCGCCTCAATCGCTGGTCCCAAAAATCCGTCGCCTTTGGAAGTTATCGGGTCCTAAGATTCAGCGGCTGCAATCTCGGTGGGAGACGACCAAAGGGACCCCTGTCTTTACCGAGCGAGGCGTTTACGCAACTCGTGGTTGGACCGAGTGGACGCAAGGGTTTCAATTCGGCTCGGCGTTGCTTCATTATGAAGCGACGGGTCAGGAGAAATTCTTGGCGATTGGCCTGCAGGGTACCCGTGATCACATGGCCACGCATGTGTCGCACACTGGAGTGCATGATCACGGATTTAATAATATTTCCACCTACGGAAACCTCTGGAGGATGGCATGTGAAGGGACGCTCCCGCTGGAGTTGATCAATCGTGAGGCTTGGGAGTTAGCTCTCAAAGTATCGGGAGCCGTGCAGGCGGCGCGTTGGACAGCCACTGCAGAGGGAGGCGGCTATATTTATTCGTTCAATGGTCCGCACTCACTTTTCATTGATACCCTTCGTTCCCTACGCTCACTCGCTTTGGCGCACCAGTTGGGTCATGTGTTGATGAGCGAGTGCGACCGCCGAGTATCGCTCCTCGATCGGCTTGTAATGCATCTGGAAGCTACCGTTCGGTACAATGTTTTTTTTGGCACTGGACGCGATACTTACGATGTTCGAGGGCGGGTCGCGCACGAAGCGATCTTCAACACGAACGACGGACGATTTCGTTGTCCAAATTCTCAGCAGGGTTATTCCTCTCTAACGACGTGGACTCGTGGGTTAGCTTGGGGCCTGTGCGGGTTGGTTGAGCAATGGGAGTTTTTGATATCGCAACCTGCCCATCTGTTTCCCGAGCGGTTATCTCGTGCCGAGGTTTTAGAAACTGTGCGTGAGGCGGCGGTCGCGACTGCCGAGTTTTATATCAGCCAGACGCCGACTTGCGGCGTGCCCTACTGGGACACAGGTGCCCCAGGTTTGGTTCGGCTTGGCGATTACTTGAACCGCGCCGCTGATCCGTTTAACGAGCATGAGCCTGTGGATAGTTCTGCTGCAGCGATTGCGGCACAGGGGCTACTCCGTCTGGGGCGATTGCTGGGGAAGTCGCGAGGGAAAACTTTTTGGCAAGCAGGACTGAAAGTTGCCGATACACTTTTCTCGGACCCCTACCTCTCTTCTGATGAGGATCACGAAGGCTTGTTGTTGCACTCGGTTTATCACCGACCGAATGGTTGGGATTACACCGCACCCGGCCAGAAGGTGCCCAACAATGAGAGTTCGATGTGGGGAGATTACCACCTGCGTGAACTCGCTCTGTTGATTCAACGCGAGGCTCAGGGGCAACCTTGGCTGCGCTTTTTCTAACCCATAACGGACAGTAAAATCATCGCAGTCGGCTCGATGTGCGATCCGATAACCAAATCATGTCTTTATTGTTCGCTGACAGGACGTTCAAGGTGAGGTTGCCGTTGTAGGTCGGTTTAGGTTTGGTGCGGGGATCGATCCATTTGTGAATTTCGGCGTGGCCATCAGCGAACGAAACGCCAGCAGCCCCATTATGGTAACTGGCGGGGAAATCAATGATGCGAGCGGCTGCGGAGGATTCGACCATCATATTCGCAAACCCGCCTGCATTCATACTGTCTGGGTGTTCGTCGAGCATCACCCAACATTGAGCAGGACTCGGCACGGTGATGTCGGAATACTTATAGAAAACTTTGTATTTTTTCGAACTGACATTGGCTCCAAAACCAGCGGGATCCAACCAATCGCCTGGGCCAAAAGCCTGGCTCATACTCATGCTCCGGACGCGCGGGATCTTCTTGCCCCCGATGGTGACGGTACTCCGATCAGCCGGGCAACGATAAGTCGCTGCCGTCTTAAGGATGAAAGCAAACTTGGATCGCTTCGGATCCTGCAGGGCAAGAGTGTTTGTGTTGTCGGGGTTGCCGGGGTTGAAATCAAGCCAACCGTCGACCCATGAACTCGGCTCGACGGGGTTGACATAACCCGAGGTCGTTAGCCTGTCATTATTATCATCTGCGTAAAGTTGCCAAACTAACTGGAGTTGTTTGAGATTGCTCATGCATGAAATGCCCTCAGCCTTGGTTTTGGCTTTGCTCATCGCGGGCAGAAGCATGCCTGCCAAAATTGCAATAATCGCGATCACAACCAGCAGTTCGATTAGCGTGAAGGCTTCTTTGGATCGGCTTCGGTAGCGAGTATTCATAAGAATCCCTTTTTAACTTTGTGTGGCATTCATTCAACGGCCACCAGTAGGTTCTGGCAACCTTTTTTACTTTCCTGATTTCTCAGGAAAAACTGGTGTGAGCAGGCTGACGGTTTAGTATGCACTGGATGTCATGGAATGTTCTAATCAGTTGTCGCGTATTCGACACTGTAGGCAGCGATGCGTTGGCAAGCCTTCGTGCGGCTGGTTGTCATCTGGAAATGCCGACACCGTTGGGGCCATTTTCAGTGGACAGTTTGTTGAAGAAGCTTGAGGGAATCGATGCAGTTTTGGCCAGCCCTGATGCATTTACGGCCCAAGTTCTTGAGTCAAAAGCTGCGGAACATTTAAAGATAATTTCGCGCTGGGGTGTGGGTTATGACTCAATCGACATTGCCGCGGCGACAAGGCAGGGGATCGTGGTGGCTTATACGCCAGGCTTGCTCAACGAAGCGGTCGCAGATTGGGCTTTTGCCCTGTTGCTCGGCATCGCCCGACGAGTGCATCTCGGTCATGAATCGGTAGTGAGCGGGGCATGGACATCCCATTGGGGGCACGACATTCATGGAAAAACTCTGGGTATTGTGGGCTTTGGTCGCATTGGTCGAGCCGTTGCGAAACGGGCCTCGGGTTTCAATATGAAAGTGCTCGCTCACGACTCAACTCCTGGCCCTGATTCGGATGGAGCTGAGTTTGTTGGGTTGGATGAGTTGCTTGAACGCAGCGATTTTGTTTCGCTCCACGTCGCGCTGAACGATGGCACGCGAGGATTGATCGGAGCGGAGCAATTACGGCGAATGAAACCGAACGCTTACTTGATCAACACGGCTCGCGGTCCTGTTGTTGATGAGGTGGCTTTAGCGAAGTGTTTGCGTGTTGGGGAGATTGCTGGGGCGGCGTTGGACGTTTTTTCTAAGGAACCTTTGCCTGCCGATAGTCCGTTGCGTGGCGCACCTAATTTATTGCTGACGCCTCATATGGCCTCGTTTGCTCGAGAAACTGGTGAGTCGGTTTGTGCTGCTGCTGCGGATGCGATTATCGACCTGAAGAACGGGCATCGCCCACGTTGGGTAGTAGATCCATCCGTATTTGAGTCCAGTGTTTTGCGAACCACGGTAGCTAAATCCTGAGTTAAAAATGATCATAAACAATGTTCGGGCAAAACTTCGACTCGGCGAAACAAGTCTGGGAACTTGGGTGACAATTCCTCATCCGTTGGTGGCTGGCATGCTTGCCCGGACTGAATTCGATTGGCTCACGGTGGAATTAGAGCACACACCTATAACGATGGAGACGGCCGCGCTGAGTTTTGCTCTGGTGGCTGCACGTGGAAAAGTGCCGTTGGCACGCGTGCCGATCAATAGTGTGGAAAACATCAAACGAGTCTTGGATACGGGTGCGTACGGGGTCATCGTGCCGATGGTAAACACGCGGGGTGAAGCTGAAGCGGTCGTTGCGGCAGCACGGTATGCACCCGAGGGCACTCGCTCGATCGGCGGGTTGTTTCACGCGCATAATTTTGCGACTGATCCGGCAACTTATTACGCAGATGCGAATGACCAAATTCTGGTGGTGGTGATGATCGAGACCGCGCAGGCCGTGGCGAATGTGGATGAAATTTTGAGTGTCCCCGGCATTGATGCGTGCTTTATTGGGCCTAACGATTTACACAAATCACTTGGACTGCCTCCGGTTTTCGAGAGTGATCATCCTGCTTTCGTGCAAAGCGTGGAACTGGTTTTAGCGGCAGCAAAACGGCACCGAGTTGCTGCAGGGATTCACGTTGGCGATCCAGAGGCGGCTCGCCGGAGGATTAGGCAAGGGTTTCAGATGATTGCCGTGGGGAGCGATGCGGGATTCTTGATGGGGAATGCGAACGAGGCGACGCGGGTGCGATGATAAAGTGTTTGTGATGGCTGTCGTGAATCTGTTGCCCTAATTCAGGGGTGCATTACACTGGCCTAGGTTAATTTTAAACGGATACCACTATGAGTAACTCAAATGCGCCGGGCATGTCCTGGCTTTTTTTCACCTTGATCACCGTCTTTTCATGGGGGGTGTATGGCGTCTTTTTACACACGGGTCAACTGGGCATGCAGGATCCGGTCAATGGCCGGTATAAAGCGTTTCTTTTCGTTGGGATCGCGTACTTTTTCACGGCTGTGTTGGCTCCGCTTGTACTGTTGCTGGTCAAAGGAGCATCCTTGAGTTTTCCTGTCAAAGGGCTTTGGTGGTCGCTGATCGCTGGCATCGTGGGTGCGCTTGGAGCATTTGCGGTGTTGCTTGCATTCGGTGCTAAGGGACAGCCGATTGTGGTGATGTCGATCGTGTTCGCCGGTGCCCCGATCGTTAACGCGCTCTATGCGATTCTGGCTCATCCTCCGGAAGGTGGTTGGGGAGGTATCAACCCCAAGTTTTATCTCGGCATTGTCCTCGCAGCGGTCGGAGGCTTTATGGTCAGCCGTTACAAACCTGCGGCACCTGCACCCATTGCAAAGCCGATAGCTCAGGCAATGGTTCCAACGTCTATCGCCCAACGTTAATCGCAAATGAAGCTCGGCGAATTTGCTTCACGCGCCGCACTTGAATCGTGGCAGGCTGAACAGTTGAGGCTGTTGTTGGAGGTAATTTCGCAGAATCTTTTTTACGCGGGAGTCCCTGAAACACTGAAGCCTAGCACGGGAGCGATTTCATGCATGGTTTCTGGGTTCTCAGATATAGAAACACTGAGTCAATTTAAGGCGCGTTGTCCGTTCACGACCAAGGCCGAGTTAGCTGCCGACCAAGCGGCTCACCCCCCATTCGGTTGCAATCGCTCATTCCCTTTGGAACGGTTCACTCGCTTTCACCAAACTAGCGGTACGACGGGCACTCCATTGCGTTGGCTCGATACGCCAGAGAGTTGGGGTGTGTTACTCGATTGTTGGAAGGAAGTCTATCGAGCGGCAGAGGTTGGGCGTGGCGACCGTGTCATGTTCGCGTTTTCGTTCGGGCCGTTTCTCGGTTTTTGGACTGCATTTGAGGCTGCGGCGAGCCTTGGCTGCCTTTGCTTGCCGGGAGGTGGACAAGGTTCACGGGAACGGCTGAAACTGATGCTCGACAACGAAGTCACGGTCTTGTGCAGCACTCCGACGTATGCGATGCATTTGGCGGAGGTGGCACAATCCGAGGGGTTTGATCTGTCAACATTGCCTTTGCGGCGACTCATCGTGGCGGGTGAACCCGGCGGAAGCATTCCGGAAACTCGTGCCGTGTTAGAAAGGCTGTGGACCGCGCCACGGATTTTTGATCACCATGGTTTAACAGAGGTTGGTCCCGTCACGTTCGAGTGTCCGTGTCGTCCGGGCTTCCTACACATTATTGAGCACTCTTATCTGGCTGAAGTGATTGATCCAAAAACCCTCGCAACTGTCGCTGATGGTGAGGCGGGCGAATTGGTGTTGACGACACTGCGGCGCCAAGGAATGCCGGTGCTGCGCTACCGCACGGGGGACTTGGTCCGAATCGAGGCACGGGCGAACGAACGGTGTGTCTGTGGTAGAATCGAAAAATCCCTCATTGGTGGAATACTTGGTCGAACGGACGACATGGTGGTGATCCGAGGTGTGAACATCTATCCCACTGCTGTGGAAGGAATCGTGCGGTCTTGCATGGGGATTGCCGAATATCGCGTTCATGTCATGACTCAGGCAACCTTGAGTGAACTTGAAGTCGAGATCGAGGTGGAGCCGAACAGGTCGGACTCGAAGGAGATCGTGGCGGAATTAGAAAACAAATTTCAATCGGCGTTCGCGTTACGGGTTTCCGTAAAAGCAGTGATTGATCGCCAGCTTCCACGGTACGAATTGAAGGCCAATCGTTGGGTGAAAGGGTCTTCGCGCTAGATTTTTCTGAGTGGGATTTACTTTCCCGTCGGATTCGTCAGTATTAAGGAAATATGTTAAAAGCTGGAATTGTCGGGTTGCCGAATGTGGGGAAATCAACGTTGTTTAACGCGGTGACCCGCACGCGGAAAGCAGAGGCGGCAAACTATCCGTTCTGCACCATTGATCCGAATGTCGGCATTGTCACCGTCCCTGATGCTCGTTTGGAAGTGTTATCGAAAATCGCCAAAACCTCCGTGATTATCCCTGCCGCTATTGAATTTGTAGACATTGCAGGCTTGGTGAAAGGTGCTTCGGCAGGGGAAGGTTTGGGGAATAAGTTTTTGACTCATATTCGCGAAGTGGATGCCATTGTGCAGGTGGTGCGCTGTTTCGAGGATGAGAATATCCACCATGTTGCTGGCACAGTCGATCCCGTCAGGGACATTGAGATCATTTTTACCGAGTTGATCTTGTGTGATGTGGAAGCTGTGCAACGTCGATTGGAGAGGGTTGCCAAGGATGCTAAGCGCGGGGATAAAATTGCCATTGCTGAACAAGAGGTGCTTAAGAAAATTGAGCCCCATCTCAACAGCGGCAAACCGGCGATCACATTGGATCTGACACCGGAAGAGAAGATCATCGCCAATGGTTTTTATATGCTCACGGATAAGCCGACAATTTTTGCGGCGAACGTCAAGGAGACGGATCTAGCCAATGCTGACCAGAATGCGTTTGTGCTCAGCGTCAGAGAATATGCACGCACGCACGTCGCTTGTGAAACGGTCACAATCAGTGCGCAGATCGAAAGCGACCTCGTTGATCTCTCACCAACCGAAGCTCAGGAGTTTTTGACAGAATTAGGGGTGAAAGAATCGGGCGTGGGTGCTCTCATTCGCGGCACCTATCATTTGCTCGGATTGCGAACTTATTTCACGGCAGGTGAGAAAGAAGTGAGAGCTTGGACGATCCACACCGGAGACACTGCACCCAAGGCTGCTGGTGTCATCCATAGCGATTTTGAGCGCGGCTTTATTAAGGCTGAAACCGTCGCTTACGACGCTCTTGTCCAATGTGGATCCGTGGCCGTGGCTCGTGAAAAGGGATTGTATCGGATGGAGGGTAAAGAATACATCGTCAAGGATGGCGATGTCCTGATGTTCAAATTTAATGTCTGACACGCAAATTCACGCTGAAACTGAGCAAAACTGACCCAAACCCAAACTCAATAATCACCATGAAACAATTCTTATACACATTGATCACCCTGTTCTCGTTGTTCACCGCGACGCATGCAGATGAGTTTACTAGGACGGAGGATGTCATTTATGGGCGAAAGTTTGGCACGGCGTTGACGTTCGACGTGTTCCAACCTGAGAAGCCAAACGGGTATGGAATTGTATTTATGGTTAGTGGTGGTTTTTTCTCCAGCCACGAGGCGATCAACCCCGGGTATTACAAAAGCTTTCTTGATCGGGGTTACACGGTTTTCACGGTTGTGCATGGGTCGCAGCCGCGCTTTATTATTCCTGAAATCATTCAGGACATTCATCGCGCCGTTCGATTTATTCGGCACCACGCCAAGAAATACGGCGTCAATCCCGACAAGCTAGGGATCACTGGCGGAAGTGCAGGTGGGCATCTCTCGTTGACTATGGGCACGCAGGGCAAGCTAGGTGCTGCGGATGCAAAGGATCCAATCGATCGCGAAAGTAGCGAGGTTCAAGCGGTCGCTTGTTTCTTTCCTCCCACAGACTTTTCCAACTGGGGATCCCCTGGCGATGATGGCGTGGGAGTGGGAACACTGATTCAATTCAAACCAGCTTTTGGGCCCCGTTCCGATACCGTAGAAAGCCGCACTATCCTTGGTAAAGAAATTTCCCCGATTCACTATATCACCGCACAGATGGCTCCTACCTTGATCATCCACGGCGATGCGGACAAACTGGTGCCGATTTATCAGGCGCACATTTTTGGTAAGAAAGCCAAGGACGTGGGGGCCAAATTTAAATTGATCGAACGGCCCGGCAAGGACCACGGCTGGCCGGACATGGTCAGCGATCTCAAGATTTTTGCCGACTGGTTCGACGAAAACCTGCGTGGTTTGCCCAAACCTTGACCCCGTGGATGCTCCCGCAGGACTATGCCAATCTACGAATTCCACTGCGAAGAGTGCCGAGAGAGCAGCGAAATTTTAGTGCGATCGAAGGATTGGACGGGGACGACCTGCCCGAACTGCGGATCCACTGAACTGATCAAACAACTATCGGTTTTTGCGTCGAGCACACCGACAGCTTCCGGCGCGGGTGCAGAGTGCTCTAGCACGCCGCGTTCATGTGGAAAGTGCGGCACGGGTCGGCCGCATTCGCATTAGAGACAAATTTCCGCTGGGCCAATCGCACGCAGGTCCTGCACGAGCCAATCCGCTCTGTGAGGAGTTAATTCGGCCACCGAATGCGCTCCTGTGGCGACTGCGAGGACCTTTGCTTGAATGGCTCGGCCGCAGGTGATGTCGTGCGGAGTATCCCCGATCACTAAAACCTCATCCCCCCGCAATGCCGTGCGGAGATGTTGTGCCCCTCGATCGTAGGCCGCAGCGGCGATCCGATTCCGATCCTCATGGTCATCCCCGTAACCTCCAAAACAGAAGTGGTGCCAAAGTCCGTAACGCCTCAGCTTTAATTCCGCTCCTCGTTGGATGTTGCCCGTCAAAAGCCCGATCGCAGGACGATGTGGCAGAAGTTTCAAAGCTGAAAGCCAATCGTCAACCCCAGGGCAAACCTCACCCGGGATCACCTCCAATAATTCCTGAAGAATCTTCGTGTACACATCGAAAAAACGTGTCACATTCTCTGGCGTGGTTTCGAGTCCGATTCGTGTCAAACATTCCCGCAGGAGCGCGTGATCGGTTCGACCGGAAAAACTGACACCTTCCGTCGCTTGTGGCGCATCAAATACCGAGGCGAATGCTTGTCCAAAAGCTCGGACTCCAGCTCCACCGGAACGGATTAAGGTTCCATCAATATCAAAAAGTACGAGGCGAATCATGTTTCAATCAAACCGTTTTAGGGGGAAATTTCCGATGAGGTAGGAAGTGTCGTAGTTGAGGAACCGGACCTCAGCCGGGGCGTTGGCGCTGGTCAAGTCTTAAGGTGGGATGCTGATCCTTGCGCCCGTGGACATAGAGTGCTGTCCATTCCGCCAATCGTTGGCCCAGAAGCCGACAACCGGCTTGAGTCCCTTCGTCACGAGGTTCCTTGGCAGCTACCGCACCGTAGTGCAACGTGACGGTTTTAGAGGCGTAATCCGTGACGCCGAAAACCAGAAAACCGAAATTCATTAAAACGGTTAAAATGGATTGGCAAGCCAGTTCCATCCCGCCGCCCCAGCCGCCGGCAGAACTAAAGGCGCAGCCGATCTTGCCATCAAGTTGCATCCAACTGGGACCCATCACCTCATCCCAGAATTTTTTCATCTTCCAAGAAAGTATTCCCATATTTGTGGGGCTGCCAACGGCGATCCCGTCACACCACGCCACATCCTCAGCTTTGGCTTCGTCAACGCTGAGCACGCGAACCTCGGTTTCTGGCACGGAGGCAGCACCTTGGCCAACAAGCTCTGCCATCTTAAGGACGTTGCCGGACTTGGAATCGTAAAGGACTAAAATGTGGTTCATCAATTTGAGTTTAACGCTGCCAAATCGGTGTTAAAGTTGCAATCGAAGAGCATCCAATCCGCGTAGGTTTCGACCCACAGTCTCTTCCGAATCAGTTTCGGGTCGATGATCGAGAATCCCCACCGCACCTTTCCAACCGCTGTCCTTGATGATTTTTAGTAAACCTAACTCCTGATCGCCCTCGCCTAAGTGGAGGATTTTCTTTCCCGATTGATCGCCGTCTTTGACCATTCCATTGAGATTAATGGCGTAAAGGTAAGGTGCCATTTTTTGCAGGAGTTCTGCAAACCGCGCCAAATGAGCGTGACCATGATGCAAATTGTAAATGATCCCCACATTTTTTAAACCCAAAGCTCGGATGATCTCGATTTGATTCTCGGGTTCTCCAAACCAACCTCCGTGATTATACAGGCCCACTCGGCAGCCTATTCGATCAGCGGCTTCAGCAATAGGACGCAGTCGTTCGACTTCGGTTTTGAGTCGTTGAGACTGTTCCTCGGGTGTCTTGGTGGGTTCGCCACCACCCGTGACCCATAGTTGAGTTTTTGTTTTGTGCCTTTCCAGAACATCAAGAATCGTTCGGGCATCCTTATCTAAAGTTGATGGAAACCACCAAGCAGTCAGCTCAATTCCGTGACGTTGGCAGGCTTCAATTTCAGCATCAAAGGTGGGAATATGTTCCGCACGCCAATCATAAGCCAGTCGACT
>Ga0114966_10000865_pt1 | contig 28598 bp, 22 predicted proteins | sample M_130207_XF_Meta_FD_87029 | JGI IMG/M metagenome (GOLD analysis project Ga0114966, IMG submission 87029) | Freshwater microbial communities from Lake Montjoie, Canada to study carbon cycling - M_130207_XF_MetaG | ecosystem: Environmental > Aquatic > Freshwater > Lake | place: Lake Montjoie... | reverse complement strand
GGGGCGTGATGGGAATTTCGGAATCTCTGTTCATGCCCACCGCGATAGCCCTAACGGCAAATTCATTTTCTCCCAAATTGCGATCTCGCGCAATTGCAGTGCTGACAACCGCACAGATAGCCGGCACGGTGGTGGGAAGTTGGTTCGGCGGCTGGATGGCAGATCTTGGTCACTGGCGCGACGCCTTTTTCATTCTGGGGGCAGTGGGTTTGGTTTACGCGGTTCCCTACTTTCTATTTTTAATGCGGATCCACGAAGAACCTGTTACCGATTTGACGGCGCAGCGAAACCGCCTAAAAAGATCCGCGAGCGGCAGTCAAAGGCTCGCGGTGATGACTTTGATTCGCATTCCGACATTTTTAATGTTGTGCACCGTGTTTCCGATATTTTTGTTTGGGCTGTGGTTGCTTTACGGCTGGTTGCCCACGTTTCTGCATGACAAGTTTTCGTTGAATCAATCCGCTGCGGCGTTTAACGCCACCCTGTTTCTGCAGGGTAGCACAGCCGTCGGATTACTCGGAGGAGGTTTCCTTGCCGACTATCTTTATCAATTCACAAAGGCCTCGAGGCTGTGGCTGTTGACGATCACCCTGCTTTTTTGCGCTCCGTGCCTACATTTTCTAGGCAACAGCGACACACTCATGATGACGCGCATTGCGTCGGCGGCTTTCGGACTCTTCAGTGGCTTGCTGATCGGCAACATTTTTCCGGCAGCGTTTGAAGTTGTCCCAGCAGAGACGCGGGCATCCGCCGTTGGAATTCTGAATCTCTGCGGAGGTCTGGTGTCTGGCTGTGCGATGCTGTTCGGTGGCCTGTGGAAATCAACTTTGGGCATCGACCGCCTGCTGACGATCACCGCCGTGGGCTACGCTCTGGCCGGAGTATTATTGATCGTGGTCATCAAACGGCTGTTTCCGCGCGACTTCGCAGTTCAGGAGCACGGATCCGAAGCGTCGCAGGGCTGACTCCATGCGGCTTGATGTTGCTGCGCGGGATTAGCGTGGCCGTATAATGCAGCGTTCAACCTCATTCGGTCGCGGTTCGAGACAGGCCGCAAGGTATCGCCGCTAGGCTGTCGCGACTTGGCAAATCAGCGGACTCGCCTTAATGTCACGGAATCCAAATCTGAAAATTTCTGAACTCCCTCTTAATATTATACGGAAATGTAATGCCACGAATTCTCGTTGCGGAATGTCGACAGGAGGTCTCAAGCTTTAATCCATATCTCAGTGGTTACGGGGATTTCGGAATCCGACGTGGGGCTGAACTGATCGATTACCATCGTACAGTACGCAACGAGATCGCCGGTGCGTTGACGGTCTTCGATGCGGTGGCCGATGTCGAAATTATCCCTGCTTACAGCGCGTTCTTTATTTCCTCGGGCGGGACGCTGGCCAAGGCCGCGTGGGAACGGATTGCCGCAGAATTCCTCGACGCCATCCGGACCGCCCCACCGGTTGATGGCGTTTACTTCTGTCTGCACGGGGCCATGGCCAGTGTGGAAGAACTTGATCCGGAAGGCTGGTTGCTGGCAGAAACGCGTAAGATCCTAGGATCCGAAATCCCCATCGTGATTTCACTGGATCTGCATGGAATACTCACAGACCGCATGGTGGAACACAGCGATGCGATTGTGGCTTACCACACGTATCCGCATGTCGATTTTTTTGAAACGGGGGAACGAGCCGCACGGTTGCTCTTGAAAATCGTGGCGGGCGAAGTCCAACCCGTGACGGCAAAAGTGGCGATCCCCGCGCTCGTGCGCGGCGATGAACTTATCACCGCCACTGGGTGTTTTGGTGCATGTATCCGTATGGCACAGGCGGCTGAGACAGGTCCACGAGGACTCTCTGCGGGCATGTTCATTGGCAATCCATTTACCGATGTTCCGGCACTGCAGACCTATAGCTTTGTGGTGACCGATAACGACGCGGAACTTGCGACACGCGAAGCGTTACTCATCGCGGCGAAGTTCTGGGAAAACCATGCCGTGATGCAGGTGCCGCTCGTCAGCCTCAACGAAATGGCTCGACTCGCATCAGCACATGCGAAAGGCACAATGGCTTTGGTGGATGCCGCCGACGCCACAAGTTCGGGAGCATCGGGCGATAGCAATGCGATTCTGCGAAAATTGATGGAGACGGGCTACACGGGTCGGACCTTACTACCCATTGTCGATGCTGCTGCCGTGAAGGTTGCCTGCGCTGCTGGAATCGGTGCCCCAATTAAAACGACAATCGGCGGCACGCGCGATCCCGGCCGTTTTCAACCGCTGAACATCACCGCCACTGTACGATTAATTTCTGATGGTCGATTTCGTAGTGAATCCTTCGGTGACGAATGGTTGGCAGGACCCACAGTCGTGCTGGAAGCAAACAACTTCACGATTGTCGCGAGCAGCAATCCTGTGCACCTTCACGATCGTTCGTTCTACTTTGCCCATGGGCAGAATCCGCAGAACTTTGATGCGGTGGTGGTCAAATCACCGCACTGTCAGCAGCACATGTATGCCGACTGGTGCACGAAAATGATACCCGTGGATGCACCCGGTTCATCGAGTGCCAATCTGCCCTATCTTGGCCATAGACGTTGCCCGCGACCGATTTTTCCGCTGGATGCCAACGTGGAATTTGTTCCCGAAGCGAAGATCTTCCGGCGACGTTAGTCGCCGGGTCGCGATCCCGACATCATCGCCAGGCCGGCTATTCCAGTTCGTTGTCACCAACTGCCCATTCTCGGGCCGACCGTCAATTGAAACCTGTGCATATCGCACTTTCGGGAGCCATGAACCTGACTTGGCAGCAGCACCGTCCACAACTGACGCTTCGCCAACGACTGCAACACCCGCTCTGAATGATGGTCGACCACAGCCATGCTCGCCTCCGTGGCCCGAAATTTTCTAAAGTTCACCATATGCCGACCGCCTGCTCTGAAACGATGGGCGGGAAACGCCAGTCGGAAGACTGTCGCAAAGGTAATTCTTGAAGTCCGGATCATCACTGTCAGGTGCAGCGTCGTTTGAATTCGCCGGTGACTGTGTCGATTTCAATCTTGTCTCCGATTTCGACGAAGGAAGAGACCTGAAGATCATGTTTCGTGTCCTTCAGAATCGCCGATTTGGTGATCTTTCCGGAGGTGTCGCCGCGCGCTACAGGCTCGGTGTATTCCACTTCGCGAATGATTGTCTGCGGAAGGACCACTGAAATCGGACGTCCCTCATAGAACGTCACTTCACAAATGTCGGTCATGTCGGGACTCAAATACTTTTCGATGTCGGACAGACTTTCCGCATCAATTTCATACTGATTGTATTCTGAATCCACAAAAACGTGGGAAGGCTCGGAGTAGTAAGAATATGTGCATTCCTTTTTTTCGAGCATCACTCCTTCCAGTTTCTCGTCCGCCTTGAAAATGGCTTCCGAGACGCGACTGGTCAGGAGGTTCTTGGTTCGAACCTTGACCACGGCCGTATTCCGACCTGACTTGTTAATTTGCACCTTCAGCGCAATGACTGGAACGTTATCAACCATGATGACGTTTCCCGACCGAAGGTCGCCGGCGATCTTAACACTCATAACTCTTTTCCAATCTTGCCTGTCGAAGTGAAGGATTCGCCTCGGTCAATAAAGCGACTCTGGCACGAGGCGACCTGCGCAGACGTCCGCATCATTTTCGGCGCACGAGGTGGGCAAGATTGTTGGCCAGATCCGCCGTTTGGTCAAGTTGGTTTACCCAGACTTTGCCGTGTTCCTGAATGGATTTGCGATTTGCGACGAATCCGTGCCAAGCGGATTCGATGTCGCCAACCCCATTCCACGCCTGCCAAAATCGCCGAACAACGTCCGAGTGCTCGAAATTATCGAGATAGCGTGTTAAGAACGCTGCCAGTTTCACAAGCTGGCCGTTCTGTGCTTGTGGATAAATCTGCCACACGAATGGACGCTCAGCCCATTGAGCACGGACGAACGAATCTTCGCCACGAACGAAATTTATGTCGCATGCCCAGAGCAATCTGTCGTAATGGGATTGCGAAAGAAATGGCAGGGCATGAACCGTCAGCGATCGCCGTTGAAGTTTCCGGTCCGCAGAGAATTCTTCTCCAAACCACACTGAGACCTGTTCTGTCGCCGCTCCAGTCGCGGCCAGAACGCGAACACTCGTCCGACCGTCAGCCCAACACTGAAGCAATCTAGGCAAGGCCGGGTTGTCGTAGCAAAAAAGCGAAATCTGAAGCTCATCGTCGGTTTTCGAGTCTACACCGAGACTGCGCAAGAAGCCTGCCGCGACGGTCGGACCAAAGGCCGCTCGTAAGGAATCTAGGTCGCGTTCTCGAATAAGACCTCCCGTCTTGGAAGTAAAACCGGGAAAGAAAAAGTGTTTTTTCAGCGACGATCTCGATTGAGGTGACTGCATTAGATGGCAGCCCTCCACCCAGTCTTCCGCGCTGAGGTATTCGAGGTTAATCCAAACCGGAGCCACGGCACGTCGTGTCATCCCCTCGATATAGACCTGGGGAAGATCACAGGCGAAGGCCTCAATCACAACGTCCGCAACGTCCACCGTTGGAAAGTCCGATTTCCAATGACGAATCTCAATCGGTCCAACGTGCTGCCTCGAGACATCGATTGAAAGGGAAGGACACAAACACGAAAAACTCTCGATGTTGTCGATCCACAGTCGGACATTCGCGTTGTATTCGAAAGCCAACTGTTGCGCTAGCCGCCAACACGTGCCGATGTCTCCGTAATTATCCACCACTTTGCAAAAGATGTCCCACGAGATCATGGTCTTTCCGATGGATTCGAAGTGGCTCAAGGATAGGCTGCCCCGCACTCAAAACAAGGGGGCTCAGGGATCGCTCTTGTCATTAACGCAATCCATTGCTGATCCCATTCCGTCTGTAGCAAATTTCACTCCGTTCGAGCGAATTCCAAAAACGTTCGTCCCTCTAGTATAGATCGGTCCGAACGGTACGTTCCATCCCTGTCTACGGATGGCGAGACGATTTATCGATTGGCCACACTAAAAACAAACGGCGTCTTAGACATAATGCGACTTCAACGCGGGGCAAGTGAGGCGTTCGTTTTTGTTAAACCGAGTGGGAAAGTCGATCACTTCGCGAGCGGCCACACGCGATGAGTACCGTGATCCGCGAGGGTGACGAATTCGTCACCACTGAAACAACAGCAGGGGATGAGTGGAAATCTCAAACGCATGTGATTCCTCTTCGAACTGCGTCAACCTGACATTTGGTGGTGGAGAGATTTGACGGCATTCCATGTCGATCAAACGCGGAGTGGAAATCGTGTCGAATTGGTTGTATGAAAGACGAAGAGGTGTGGTGACTGACCGTATTTACGGAGTGTGTGACACTGAGCGAGAATAATCATGAAAGCCGTAACTCGTCTGACGCGACGACAAGCCCTCGTGACGGGAGCAATTGCCTTGGGAACACCTGCATTGGCCGCGGCACCGACGGCCGGCAAACACGATTTGCCTTGGATCGATGCCCATTCACATATCTGGCCGCCCGAGACAGACATGTTTCCGCTGGTCAATGGTCAATCTCAGAAAAATCTGAATCCGGCGAGTTTCACCGACGATGAATTGATGGCAATCGCGCGGCCCGAAGGAGTGGGACGTGTCGTATTGATTCAGCATTCGACTTATCACTTGTTCGACAATTCCTACCTGATCGACGCCGTCCGTCGGCATCCGAAATTGTTTCGGGTTGTGGGGATGATCGATGATCGAAAACCGCAGCCGGGCAAGGTGATGAAAAAGTTGTTACCGCAGGGAGTCACCGGATTCCGCATTACTCCGTTCGTGCTACAGGAGAAGCCTGCCGAATGGCTCGACGGTCCGGGCATGAACGACATGTGGCACACGGGGGCTGAGACGCGACAGGCCATGTGCTGCCTGATCAATGCGACGGACCTGCCGGGGATCGATCGGATGTGTGAACGATTTCCCGACACACCGGTCGTCATTGATCACTTCGCTCGGATCGGTGCCGATGGTCAAATGCGTGACGCTGAACTGAATAACTTATGTCGATTAGCACGACACACGCAGACCAGTATCAAGATTTCCGCCTGTTATTTCCTTGGTGAAAAAAAACCGCCGCATTCCGAACTGATCCCGATGATTAAGCGGATTTACGACGCCTTTGGTCCGCAACGCATGATGTGGGGGAGTGATTCTCCGTATCAGCTTCAAGGAGTGAACAATTACAGTGCTTCCATCGGCCTGATACGAGATCGAATCGACTTCTTCACGCCGGAGGATCGTGAGTGGCTACTTTGCAAAACTGCTGAAAGTCTGTTTTTTCATGCTTGATTTTACCCGATGAAATGGCGGCAACAGAAGCGATGTCGCCTCCGCTGTGATTGAAATTTTGGACAGACTTCACGGTTTCCGTTGAAGGAATCGATCGTGTTGGCGATTCAACGTCATTTCCTGTCGCGTCTGCAATCTCGGCTCGGCATTGAACCTCATGAAATCGCGTCCGCAGGAGTTGCCACGGCATTCTTGTTCGTTGTGCTCTGCAGTTATTACATGATCCGCCCCATCCGAGAAACACTGGCTGCCGGGCTGCCTTCCGAATACCTCAGTTGGTTGTTCACAGCAACATTTGTCGCGATGTTGGTGATCAACCCCCTCTTCGGCTGGGTCGCCTCGCACTTTTCAAGAAGGAAATTTGTTCCCGCTGTCTACTGGTTCTTCATTGCCAACTTGATCGTGTTCGCGTTCGTATTGCACCGGTTTTCGGGAACCATGGCATCAGCCGCATTTTATGTTTGGATCAGCGTTTTCAACTACATTGCCGTGTCTTTATTTTGGAGTTTCATGGCGGACGTGTACACCAACGAACAGAGCCGGCGGTTATTCGGATATATTTCGACGGGGGGAACACTGGGGGCGATTGCCGGGCCGATCCTTTCTTATCTGTTAGTAGAACGTCTCGGAATTTCATGGATGCTCGTTGCTTCGGCAGGCTGTTTTTGCCTCGTTCCCCTGTGCCTTTGTCTGATGAATCGGTGTTCGACGCAGAAGCCGTCTGGCAGGGCTGTGCCGGCCGTGAAGGCGATTGAACTGGAACGTCTTGGCGGTTCGATGTGGGCCGGTTTTTCAAAAACATTTTCTTCGCAGTACCTGCTCGGCATCGGCATCTACATGCTCCTCGGAAGCCTTCTCGGTTCCCTGATTTACGTGGAACAGGCGCGGCTTGTTCGCGATCAAATTCCGACGGCGACTGCCCGCGCACAATTCTTTTCACGAGCCGATTTAGCTGTGAACGTGTTGGCCTTAATACTGGAATTGTTTGTGGCCAGACCGATGTTTGCTCGTGGCGGGTTGACATGGCCCCTGCTGACACTTCCGCTGATCGGATTGGTCGGCGTACCGCTAATGCAAGCAACGCACATCATCGATCTCGTGGCCGTGCTGCTCGTCGTGCGCCGGGCGTGTGAATATGCGCTCGTCAAGCCAGCTCGGGAAGTCCTGTTCACCGTTGTTTCACGGGAAGACAAATACAAGGCAAAAAACTTTATCGACACGGTTCTAGCACGTGGAGGCGATACCTTGGGGAGTTGGATCCCCAAATTGGCCGACGGGATGAACATGCGCCCCGGCCAGTTCTGGGAAGCCAGTGTTCCCATCGCCGCCCTGTTCGGCTTGCTCGGCTATTGGCTTGCTCGACGGCAGGACGATTTGCGAACACCAGAGGAAAACGCGAAACCCGACTTCGAGAAAAAGAGAAGCTGAAACGGCGATGTCAATCCGGCGGGAGGAGTGTTCGTGCCAATCTGCCGCATACGAGCTAGATTGCACTTCGCTACGACTCTTTCCAGAATACAAACGTCGCCCTCCTCACAATCATTCTCGACAGACCCGCATTACTTGATCGTCTCTGCTGTGAGATTGTTTCCGATGACTAAACGGATGATAGGCCCCTTTGAAGTTGGAAGCCGAATTGGAATCGGCGGCATGGGGATCGTCTACCGCGCGACTTACGTCAAGAACGGTGCTCAGGTCGCATTGAAGATCCTATCGCCCGAATTATCGGAGACAGAATCACTGCAGCGGCGGTTCGAACGTGAAGTGTCAATTCTTAAAAAGCTGCAGCATCCCCACATCGTGCGCTATTACGGTGGTGGCAAGTTTGGAACACAGCGATTTTATGCGATGGAGCTCGTCACGGGCGGGTCGGTCGAAGATTACCTGAAGATCAAAAAGAAGCTTCCGTGGGAAGAGGCACTCGACATCGCGATGCAGGTGGCAAAGGCATTGGAGCACGCGCATGCCGCAGGTGTCATTCATCGCGATCTGAAGCCGGCCAATCTTCTGCTGACGAAAGAGAGGACGGTTAAACTGACCGACTTTGGTATCGCGCGCGATACGACTGCAACCGCGTTGACCGCTGCTGGCAAAACCGTGGGGACCTTCGCCTACATGGCCCCCGAACAAATTCGCGGAAAGCCACCCGTCGACAAGAAAACGGATTTGTACGCACTGGGATGCGTCCTGTTTGAAATGATCTCAGGGGAAACACCTTTCCAAAGTGAAAATCAGGGTGAGATGCTGATGATGCACTTGCAGGAGCAACCGCATCGGATTACTTCACTGGTTCCCGACTGCCCCATTTTTATTGAAGAACTGATCTTTCAATTGTTGGAGAAGGATCCTCAGGAACGCCCGTACGATGCCCTCGCCGTTCAATCAAAAATTGAGGCCCTCCGGATCAAGATTACTGAACAGCAAAGTATGGTACAGCAATTGATGACTATGAAGTCCATGGCCCGTCCGGACGGAGTCAATGCGGCCAACGAACTGAAGACATCACTCCGAAAATCTAAGAAAAAGAAACCAGACAACAGCCCATTATACGAAAGAAGCTGGTTTTTAGGCCTATGCCTCGCTTTGGTGGTCGGATTTGTCTGCTGGCATTTCCTGCCGTGGAGCGAAAACGAAATTCTGGCCCATGCGGAATATCTGATGAAGTCTGAATCGACCACTGACCACGTGAAAGCACGTGAGGACTACCTCAAATTGCTTCTCGTTCGGTATCCCACCGGACGGCATCGTGAACGAGTAAAGCACTTGATCATCGATGTGAATAAGCGTGAGACCGAAACGAAGATGCGTGCTCGAGTGAGGCTGCGGCAAGAGCCCGCGAATGAGGCCGAACGACAGTTCCTGAATGCCGAAGGTCTGGAAAAGTTTGGTGACAATCTCACCGCGTTACGAAAATATCGTTCCATCGTGGAATTATTCAAAGACAACGATGAGTGTTACATTTACCTCCTGCTAGCCCAAGACAAAATTGAAGACATCGGCAGCCAGAAAGGTGAAGAATCTCTTGCTGTGTTTCTGAGCAAGAGATTGAGGGATGCGGAGTCCCATGCCAAAAAGGGGAAGCAAAGCGAGGCCGAAGCAATCTGGATCAGCATCCGCTCCTTGTACGAAAACAATGTCGAAGCCGATGTCCACGTAACCTACGCCAAAAAACGTCTTGCTGGTGACAAGAATCCCGGTCCGACGCCGGACAGCGACGCAATGGACACTTCGATTCCCTAGGTGGGTTAAGACACTTATCCCTGAACCGGACGAAACTCGGCTTGGCGATTACGTGCGTATGGCATCTTAGACCTGCTGTTTGGGAGGGAAGAACTCCCCACGGCATTGGGCCAAACATCAGGATTAATCACGCCAGAACGTCATCGTGTCGGTTCATTTTGTTCTAGAACAGATGCGTCTCCTGCTTGCAGATCGGCGTTCTTAAAGAGATACTACGCCTTGATAGAACGTTCGGATTTGCTGAGTGAGCGTCAAGCTATGACCGCTTTTGATGTTCGTGATCGAAACCAAGACGCATCCCACAGGCGCCCGTAGCTCAGCTGGATAGAGCAACGGATTTCTAATCCGTAGGTCGTAGGTTCGACCCCTACCGGGCGTATTGACTCAAAGGGTCGTCAACAGTGTGGTGCCGTTCGCAATGCCACTGTCTTGCCGTTTTTTTGTGTATCATGAACGGACGTCGTGTGTTCGTTACTGGTTCCACGACACGTCCGAGCGACGGCCGTATTGGTGTTCAATCGGTCTCGAGTGAGAGTCACGATCCCTCGTGAACGTGCGATTCGTCGCCGTATGGGAAAGCAAGGCCTGCTCTTGAGCGACTTGCGGAGGAGCTCTTGAACTGGCGATGGACGGACCTCACAGAGCGCGGTACTCAGCAATCTCACCGTTCACAATTTCGGGCAGGAGAAACTTGCTCTTAGTGCGTCGAGAAGTTCTCCGGATGGAACAAACTTGGTTTAAGTCGTGAAAGAACATCTCAGCCGCTCTCTTGGACCAAGGCTCGAGCCTCGGCGATTCGGCCGGCGAGTTGATCGTTGGAACGGTGAAGACCTTCTTTCGAAACTTCAACCATGTCTTCCGCATTGCGACGACGAAAAGCCGGAGCGTTGCACCACGATCAGACTTTTCGCTTTCGGCAGCCAACATCACTGGTGGCCGATTGGCTCGGAAGTCGAACGAGGAATCTTTTAGGCTGGCCCATTTCGTTTGCCACGAGACCCATCAGAGGTTCGAGGACTCCACGATCCAGTTGGTCAGCCTTCGAAAAGTTTTCACTCTGCCTCTGGAATATTTAATCCGGCAAGGGATTTTATGGGGTTCCAACGTCCGCCGATCGGCCGTCACAAGGAGTCCGTGTTGGGTTGAAGAATCTTACGACCGTGTCCCGCGTGTACCATTTTTACGTCGATTTTCGCACGACTCGGTGAAAATGCAATTCTACTTCACGATCCACAACACGACGGATCCCTTCGACGATACAGTTTGGCTCATGGTCGGATTCCCCCACACGTTTGATATCTGCCAGTGGCGTTCCCGGCAAAACACTGAAGGCACTCTGAAAAACAATTTGGTTTCCGGCATCCAATTCCGGAACGATGAAATGCACGGTGGCCCCGAAGCATAACATGTGGTGCTGGAAAGCATCTTCATACGGCCGGAAACCAGGAAATGGAGGCAACAAGCCGTGATGCAGATTGATGATCCGTCCTCCCGCAAATTTCCAGCATAGTTCGGCCGGCAGCACACGCATGTAACGGGCCAGCACCACGTAATCGATTTGCTGTTGATCAATGACATGAGCCAGTTGGGCATAGTCCGGATTGCCGGCACTGTCACCGATGTTGACGAATGGAACTTCAAACTGATCCGCGATGCTACGACAGGTATTGCGGTTGCCGATCATGACGGCGGCATCCGCCTTCAGTCGCCCGTCACGGATCGCCCGCAGAATCGCCAACGGTGGTTCGGTTCGAAATGTCGTGCAGATGGCCAGACGCGGCGGACGATCAAATTCATCGCGTGACCAGACTCGAATCTGTAGTCCTCGCAGTTGACCGATTTCCTGCAGGTGCTTACGCAGCGTGGCGACGGTTACGCTGGTGGTTTGCCAGTCGATCCGCATCAGCATCGCGAAGAGTTGCTCTGAATCTCGGTCGTACATCTGGATTTCAAAGATATTGGCACCGGCGGTCGTGACGTAATGAATGATGGGATCGGCGAGACCTTTGTGGTCGGGTCCAACGGCCGTGATTGTGACTTGCATGAGTGATCAGTTATGGAGGAACAGGATCGGCGAAATTCGTCATTCCGGCTGGGCACTAATTAACGAATTGCCAGAGGACTGACGCCGCGTGTTAGAGCCGCATCAGGCAATCTTAAGGAAAAAAACGGGCCTTATCTAGGGGAATGCAACGCCTCAACCGCTAGGTCTAGGACCAGTCAAGGAATTCTTTTACCAAGTGGGGGGACAGCAGAGCCGTTCCATTTTGTCTTAAGTTGGCTCAATTTGTTTTTGTGTTTTTTGATTTCCTCGGCAGCAACGGGTCCGATCTCGTCGCCACAGCGGATGACGTTGACCGGTCTCTTCCACACTAAAAAACGCCGCCGGGGGTGAAATACCTCGCCCGCACTGGTCTCGGGATGTCCTTTTGCACAGGACGCCAGCTGGATTCGTATCAGACTCCAGCCCCCAAAATCGGCTCAAAGCTCCATCAACAAATGCTGATGATCCTTCAAGAACAACTCCCGCTGATCCGAAAGACGCTGCTGCAGCAAAAATAAGCTGGCTGAAATGACGCCTCGCTCAAATCATCGACAACTACGATGCGGAGTCTCTGCCCCTCAGGAAGACAGAAAGTCTTAAACGTTTGATAATTGCAAAACGCTGGCAATTTTCACCGCTGTCGATGCCGCTAGGGAGAAACGCCGACAGGAAATTACGGAGTCCTCACGCTCTCCGAAACGACCCGAAAACCGAGGTGGAATTCCCGCAGGTCGGGCCTGTCAGTGTAGCGCAGGGCAGATCGCAAGTTCCTAGCCTTGCCCCAACCGCCGCTACGAACCACGCGGTTCTCTGATCCACTCGTAACCAGCGGATCCACTGTCGTTCCTGTTCGCTTTCCGTAAGCCGATGGATCGTAAACGTCCTCGCACCACTCCCAAACGTTCCCCGCCATATCGTGCAGTCCGAAGTCATTCGCGCCGTAAGAACCGACTGTCGTTGTCCGCTGAAGACTCGGACCATTCACGGTCGTCCCGTACGGATTATTGCCATCGGCGTTCGCCTTGTCGCCGTTGAGCGTACTCCCGAAATGGTACGGCGTCGTCGTCCCCGCCCGACACGCGTACTCCCATTCTGCTTCCGTCGGTAATCGATACATCACGCCATCTTTTTCGCTCAACTTCACGCAAAACGCATGCGCATCATCCCACGAAACACATTCCACCGGAAACCTGCTCGTCGCTAGATCACGCACGCTCTCTTTGCCGCCACCGATCGTTGAGAACCAACTCGGATTACTTCCCATCACGCTCTCGTATTCACCCTGCGTCACCTCGTACACGCCCATGTAAAACGCGTGTGAAATCTCAACGGGATGCTGAGGACCTTCCGTCGGACGGCGTTGCGATTCGGACTCCGGAGAACCCATCATGAACGTCCCAGCTGGGATCAACGTCAACGTCATTCCCGTTGTACTCGACGTGATTAACTTTGACTCCGCAGCCAAGACGGCACCCGGTGACGCCATCCACGACAGCAACGAACACAGCAGCAGGCCAAGCATCCTGACACGACATGAAAACATGTGTTTATTTCTCCAAAGCAAGAGCGGCCGTCACACGCCAACGCGAGGACAATTTCGCTGCCATCATCGACGATTTGTCGGCTGCCAGTGATACCGGCAACGCACCACCGCGAAGGATTATTACCCTATCTAATCATTATTGAAACTCCATCGAGGCGACTCGGATCCACTATCGTTGACTCATGGGGCTCCCAGTCGTGATGGAAATTCAAAATATGACGACCTGTGACTTGCGGTGTTCCCTTGGAAAACGACACTGTGACCTTCACCTTTTGAACCGATGACTCGCCCGTAAAGATCTCTCGTTAATAGCGCATGAAAACCGGGGGTGACCGTCTCAAACTCACCTGCCAGAATCAACAGCGAGCACGCCGACGGTCAAGTTCCCCTTGAGTTGGAACCGCTGCGTGTCCGACGGAACGTTAGGATCCTGTTTAAAAATCGTAGATGGCCCCTTCCATTTCAACGCACTTGCAGTTGATCGATCCCGCCTTTGATTTCGGTTCGAATGGTGTTGGTGCGGTGGAAAAGCTACCAGCCGCCGGAGATGTTTGTGTTGGCGTTCGAACTGAGATCTGGATCGCCGCAACCATCTCAGGAGCGTTGCCGCTCCGAATTAAACGCTTCCCCGCGCCGAATGCGATCACGGGGGAAGTGAGAAGTGTCTGCACGGGTCTCGGGATGTCGTTTTTGCACATGCCACCCGCCGAATTCGCTACAGACTCCCGCCCCGAAATCTCCCAAACTGGGGGAGGAGAAGGTCGACGTTGAATGCTTCACTCCGAATCAGCGGAGCCGATCCCCTTGAGAAGGCGATCCGGCATCGCTGCGAAATATCATTCCTTTTAAGTCCGTTGCTGATCCTTCAACTTTTGCCGCAATTCACGTTTCTGACGTTTGCTGAGCCCTCGCATCTGATCGGCGGTCATTCCCTCATCAATGCGATACGACGTATCGGTATCGTCGGACTCGGTATTTTCAGAATCCGAATCCGGTTCTGCAACGGACCGCTGTTGCTGGACTCGATTCTTCGGAGTGGGTGCCTCTGCGGCATAATCGGAAACGGAAGTTCTGGACTGAGAGTCCGAGAACTTTGAGTTGCCTGAGCGGCTCGACCGGGCGGGCCGCGCGGCGGCTTCGTTCTCGTCTTCATCCCACGAGTTCTCGCGGCCAGACGACTCGTCTGAGTCCTCGTTGATCGATTCGTCTTCGTCCGTCTCGTCCTCAAGCTGATCAACAATCTCGACAGGCTTCCGCGGCTTCACGGCTTTCCTGACAGTTACCTTGCGTTTCGGTTTCAGAACGGACACTTCTGCGGATTCGATGGTTTTTCGAGTGCGCCGCTTTGGCTTAGTCTCGGAATCGTCGGTTGTTGCAGCCGATGAAACGCGTCTTCGCCAAGAAAAAACCAGAAAAAGTCGGCGGATCAACGCGATGCACCATCGGCCAACGCCGAGAAACTGTGTTACCGAGCGAGGCCCATCGTAGTCTGGTGGATCCGGGCAGACGTAAGCCACGACTCGCGCGTGCAGCCACAAACCAAGGAACAGGGTCGCGACGGAAAACAACGGCACGATGGAACGGACGGCATGAAACCAGATTTGCCGGTCGAGGTCGGGCGCGAACAATTCCAATCCGGCGGTCGATAAACCGAGAAACCACGCGACTCGTAACGTATACAAAGTTGAGCGTCCTCGTCGGACATCGCGGTCGATGAGCAGAGTCAGCGGTAATGCGACGACGCACGTGGGCAACAACCACGCCACGATGGCGCCCCGCCAATGGAGCCACTCTCCTTGTGAAATGATCTCGCCAAAGAGCACGTGCGCATGTGTCGCCGAGCAGAACGCTGCCAATCCAAAACTTCCTGCCGCCCATGGCCAGACCCGATATCGACCGCCAAAATCAAGTTTGCACTGGACACGATACCAAGCAATCAGGATCGCCAACTGAGCGCACAGGAACCAAAACAGGGTCTGAATGACGGCCGCCAAAACCGGACGCGAGCCCTGCAGCAGGTGATTCGACAGCGGCGCCAGTTCCGGCCGAAACGATGACGGCCGCATCAGCGAAAATGAGGCGGCGATCAGGAGCAACCCCACCATGACACCGTAGGTCCAGATACGCCACTCGTGAACCGGAACCCACGGCGCGGCTGCTTCTGACTCGACCAGTTCCGATTCGACCCGCCCGGAACGAGTGACCTCTTCCGATGAAGAATTTTCGAGAGAGACAGCATCACAGTGGACGGCCAGCCTCCGCCGACGTCGGTCTTCAAGCGACTTGGACCCTACGAACTGAATCGCCATGGCTTGCGAACGCCGTCCTTGGAAATGCTCGGCCAGGGAGGTTGACACAAACCGCTGTCGGAGAAGTTTTGGCGTTTCTTCTATTCGATGGCCGGCTGTACACCGACTCTTTTCATCGGAAAACTCTCCCTGTGATATTGAAACGAAATGTCTCGCAATATCTTACCCGGCTCATTCTGCCTAAATGGACGTTATTTCTGAAGAATTAGCCTGTCATTCCTCGTGATCCTCAATCGATAGACCTCGCCGGCGTGGTGAATCAAAATCTCCCTTTTCCCCTGAAACAGGGTCGAGGAATCGAATTCCTGCAAATTCAAGGGTTGATCGGATTCTGGGGCAGGAATCGGTTGTTTGAGAAGCGACTGATCGGATTCATGGTCGTTCACTTGATGGCCTCTTGGAAGTCCAGATCGAGCGGTGTTGGTCGGTCAACGGAATTTCTGCTGATGAAACGAATTATGGTCGCAGCAAACTTGCAGACACTGCCGACCGGATGTATTATGCATGACATTGAGACTCAGTGTCAACTCTGTTTCGGTATGAATTGATTTCCGTAAAGCTCGCCAGCTCGAGTGCCAGCCATGCAAACGGACTGTTACAGTGTCGAGTGTCGGCACTGGTGGCAACCAACTTTGTCGCTCCTGCTGGAGGTTCTGAAATGAATCCAATTCGTCGATTTCGATCTGCGCGTGATGGTTTCACTCTCATCGAGTTGCTGGTTGTGATCGCTATTATCGCGATCTTGATCGCTTTGTTATTGCCGGCCGTCCAACAGTCTCGCGAGGCGGCGCGCAGGACTCAGTGCAAGAACAATCTCAAGCAAATCGGCTTGGCGTTGCACAACTATCACGACATTTATCAAGTCTTCCCCCCCGCTCTCTGCCTCACAGTTTCAGGCGCCAGCTTCGGTGAATGGGGACCACTGGCTCGGATTCTCCCCTATCTTGATCAAGCAAACGTTCAGAATCTGATCGACTTTTCGAAACCGTATGTGACCCAAACTTCGGTGGCCCGTGTCCGCATTCCCACGTATATGTGTCCCACGGAAAGAAACGACAAGGGCTGTATTAGAGATGGAATTAACCAGTACCCGCTCAACTACGGGGCCAACCTCGGGACATGGTTAGTTTACAATCCCGTGACGGGTCTTTCGGGAGACGGTACGTTTGGGGTCAACAGCCGAATTGCGATACGTGATTGTTTGGATGGAACAAGTCAGACGCTCTTTTTCAGTGAAGTGAAGGCATTTCAACCGGTCATCAAGAGTGGCGGAAGCCCCACCGCGACACCGCCGACAAGCATACAAGTGGTCGGCGGATGGACCGGCATTTTTGATGCCGATAACGGTCACACGGAGTGGGTTGAGGGTCGAGTTCATCAGAACGGTTTCACAACTACATTTGCGCCGAATGCCAAAGTGAACCATGTCGATTCCGGAAAAACCTACGATGTGGACTTCACCTCGGTTGAAGAGGGCGATTCGACGACCCCGACATATGCAGCAGTCACATCGCGCAGTTATCACCTCGGATTTGTGAATTCACTTCTGGTCGATGGGGCCGTTAATTCGATTTCAGAAAACATCGACCTCAGCGTCTGGCGTGCGATGGGAACCCGTTCGGGTAACGAAAATTCTCCGACCCAACCAACGTTCTGGCCCAGCAGCATTCCCTAGCGTGTCCGGTCTCTTCGGCCCCGATCTCGAGGGATGAGTTCTGATCCGCCTGAGAAGGGTTCGCCGACGGGCGTGATTGCATCCCAGCCCCTGTCGTTTCTCGGAAACAACAGCATCCATGGTTCGCGTAATCGCAGCAACCAAGCAACACTGAGGTAGGCCACCACGCTCGTCACCAGAGGCAGTCCTAGTGTAATGCCGCGGCCAAAAAGACTTCCGGTTTCAGAAGGTCGCCTCAAACAGAGCCAACAAACAACGGCCATCGCAGCGACGGCGATGGCCGTTTTCGCCAGCGTCACGCCGATTTCAGGCCACAGCAATGAACCGACACGGCGTTGCAGCAGCAAGGCCGTGACGAGGCATTGAATCACGGCAACCAACGCCGTCGATAACGCTAAGCCTCGGCCACCCATTGGCCAGATGAGGCTGACATTGCAAGCCACATTCAGCAACAACGCTCCCAAGCCGACATACATGGGTGTCAGGCGATCCCCGACGGCATAGAAGCCCCTTTGGAGAATCAGTAAGCCGCAATAAGCCCACACCCCTGAGCCATAGCAAGCAATCATGTCCCCTGTCTGTCGAGCATCTTCAGCGTTGAACTTTCCATATTGGAAGAACATTGTTGCCAGCGGGTGAGCCATGAGCATCAGCCCGACACTGGCCGGAATCCCAATCGCTAGCACCAGCCGAAGTCCCAGCGACAAAGCCGACCGCAGTCTGTCCATCTCTCCCCGCTGGGCGTGCGTTGCCAACAACGGAAACAGTACGGTTCCCAGGGCCACTCCAAAGACACCGAGAGGGAACTGGTACAGGCGTTGTCCAAGGTAGAGCGCTGTCGCAGTCCCCTCTTTCAACGGATAGGCTGGGGATCCTGGCAGCGTCATCAGCAGACTGCCGCCTTCCGGCCGGGTGAAGACCCAAGCGACGAGGCTGTCGAGGACCGAATTGAGTTGCGTGATCGAAAGGCCAACAACCACGGGCAGCATCAGACGCGCGATCTTCCAAACACGGTCCAACGCTTGACGCCAATCAGAGCGATACCCGAAACCGCAACGGGACAAGGCAGGCAGCGGAAACAACAACTGAAGTCCACCCGCAACGACGACGACGCAAGCTGTCGCCTGAATCTGGATCGTCGGATCGGACCACAGGGGAACGAGCCACCATAACGCCGCCAGCCAAGCGATATTCAGAATGACCGGCAGGAGAGCCGGCCACACGAACCGACCGACTGCGTTCAATACGGCACTCAAGTGAGCCGCCAAACAGACCATGACGACATAGGGCAACAAAAGGGCGGTCAAATTGCGCAGCAGCCTGGCCCGATCACTCAGATCAAACATTTGACCAATGGCCCACAGCAGCCCTTCGGAAACCAGGACGCCACCGCAGAGGACTGCCAGGAGAACGACGAAAACAGCCCAAGTCGTACGTGCCGCCGATTCGCGTCCCTCTTCGTTCAGTTGTTTGATGAACACCGGAAGGAACGCCGTGGTGAGTGCTCCTTCGCCCAACAAGGCACGGGCCAGATTCGGAAGCCGAAACGCCACCGTAAACGAGTCAAGAATCGGCCCTGCACCAAAAATCGCCCCCATCGCCTGATCACGCAACAGCCCGAGAACTCGACTGCCGATCGTACACAGGCTGACGATACGCAGATTGCGTGAGACTTGATGAAGCGATTCACTCACGGTGGGATGGGACCGATCGTAGGAATTCAGGTTAACGACAAAATCGAATCGTGGACCGGAACAATAGATCCAGCCGCTACCGCTTCCAAGCCCAACTTCTCCGGAGGAATCACAAATCGACCGAACAAATTCCAACGTCCTCTTCAGGCATCCTGTATCAAACCGGCCAAGACCGAGGAAAAACGTCGGCAAACTCGACGGCCGGGGTCATTGATCCGCGGACCTCGTCACGGTGTTCCTTGGGGATCTGACGAATTGTCTCTCACGCATTTTTCACCGGATCTCGAATCTCGTGACGATTGTACAGCCCGTGTGACTCACGCTATGTTTCCCGCTCGCGGCCTGTTCGGAAAAAAGTGATGTTCTCCGTTCTGGGTCACGTATCGACCGCTCTCGATCAAAGGAATTTTTCGTGCGAATTGCTTATTTAGACTGTGCTTCAGGTATCAGTGGTGACATGACTGTCGCGGCACTCATTGATGCCGGGGTTGATGCCAACGCGATTCGAGTTGGCATCGAATCGCTCGGCCTATCCGGCGTCTCATTGCACATTGAGGAGGTCATGCGGGGCGGTTTCCGAGCGAAATCCATTCGCGTCGAGCATCCGGAACAGCATTCCCACCGGCATCTCGCCGATATTCAGAAAATCATCAACCGCTCGGAAGGATTAACAGACGATCAGCGAGATTTGGCCCTGCGCATTTTCGCCGCGGTCGCGGAAGCGGAAGCCAGCGTCCACGGTTCGACGATCGATCAGGTGCACTTTCACGAAGTCGGTGCGATCGATTCCATTGTGGATATCACCGCAGCGGCGATCGGCTTCACTCTGCTCGGCGTCGATGAAATTGTGTGCAGTCCCATTCCAACCGGGCGCGGACAGGTGCGCATTGCTCACGGAGTCTGCTCAATCCCCACCCCAGGTACGGCCGAACTGTTAAAAGGTGTGCCGCTGGTCGATGTTCCGGTGGATGCCGAACTGACAACACCGACCGGCGCGGCCATCGTCAAGATGGTCGTCGATCGGTTTGCTGACAGCCTTCCCGAGATGACGATTGACACCATCGGATACGGTGCCGGAACCAAAGACTTCGAGGACCGTGCCAACGTCGTCCGGCTTATCATCGGCGAGTCTCGCGCTGTCGCAACGATCACTGACAGCGTCATGTTGCTCGAAACGAATCTCGACAATTGCACCGGCGAAGTGATCGGCTACACAAAACGACAACTGTTGGCAGGGGGAGCGTTGGATGTGTATTCCACGTCCATACAAATGAAAAAAGACCGACCGGGCGTAATCCTCAGCGTGATTTGCCAGTCCGATGACGTGGCCAAGATGGAAACGATCCTCTTCAACGAAACCACGACACTGGGAATTCGCCGGCATCCTATTCAACGTTCGATTCGCCAGCGGACAACGTATAATGTCGAAACGGATTTCGGTCCAATCAAGGGAAAGCTGGCATGGCGCCCTGAAGAACCTGTGATCTTCACCCCCGAATACGAAGACTGTGTGGAGATCGCCAAGGCGCACGACCTGCCGCTGCGTGACGTCTTCCTCGCTGCGCAGGTTGCGTTCTTGATGGAGGAACACGAGGAAGACGACGGTCACGATCATGATGGGGCTCACGACCATGATTGCGGCCACGATCATGATGGGGCTCACGATCATGATTGCGGCCACGATCATGATGGGGCTCACGATCATGATCACAGGCACGATCATGATTAAGCGAGTGCGTCGAGAAGTTGAATCAACACTTCGTCACAAAGCAGCCCCGTGACTTCTTAGAACACAATCCTCAGCCCCACAGTTCGGTGAGGGGCGTGTACGGGACGAGCGGAAATTGGGCGTTATTGAAAGCCGTCGTCAGTGCGGAAACATCAATTCCGCACCAAGCGATCAGCGTGGCCGTGAGTTCACCGGGGGAGACAGGTCGGTCGATAGGCTCAGACGCAGTGGCATCGCTCGCACCGAGCACCGAACCGCCCGTCAACTTGCCCCCCGCGAGAACTCCGGACCAGCAACCGGGCCAATGATTGCGGCCTTGATTGGGGTTGACCTTAGGGGTCCGTCCGAACTCACCGGTGGCGATAACCAGCGTGTCGTCGAGCATTCCGCGTAAAGCCAAATCGTCTAACAAACCGGACAACGCACGATCGAAATCAGGACACAATTTATCTTGATAGTCCGTCAAAGTCGCGGCGCCGCAGTGCTTATCTCCATGACAGTCCCATGTGATCCGATCCTGCAATGTTTCGAAGAGATTGACCGTCACGCATCGTGTCCCCGCCTCTATCAACTGTCGAGACCTGAGCAGGAGTTTGCCGCAGTCGCTGCTACCGTACATCCGCCGGATGGATTCCGGTTCTTCAGGGTGCTCTCGGCGTGAGACAACAGGCTCCCACTCGCTCCCCAAAATCCCAGAGCTTTGACCGCGGTAGGCCTTCACCCCCGTCTCAGACAGCGGACCATTAACAATCTCGCAAGCGGGTACGGCGTTGCGTGATGGTGACTGGCTGGCCACGATGCTCCCCCAATGAGGAAACAAAAAACCATCGGTCGAAAGTCGGCCGGTTTGTAACAATTGTTGACCTGTCTCGTGAATCGGAGCGGCGTCGTGTTGCAGCGATCGGACAATGGCGAGACGATCAGCTCGTTGAGCCAACAGCGGGAGTGTCGAACTGAATCGCAAACCTGGAACGGACGTTTCAATTGTTTGGAACGGACCACGGATGGATGACGATGCCTCGGGCTTCGGATCAAACGTTTCCAATTGACTCGGCCCGCCGGTCATCATGATCAGAATGGCCCGTCGATGAGCGAACGCCAGAGGTCCCCGTGCCAATGCCGCCTGCGACAGCCCGACAACGCTGAGTCCCCCCACGCATAGGAAGTCGCGACGTGACACACCATCCTCCCGCCCCTGAGTTGTCACAAGCCCCGTGCCCGTCTGGTCGGCCGACATCCCACTACCCTTCTTCCTCGAGCTCCAATTCCACCAAGACATGACTCTGTCGCTGCCTCACCCAGAAGAAAAGAAAAACCACCGCCCTCTCTGCCGTGGTGACAACATCGACCGCCACACGCCTTGACGATGCAGCCGTTCGGTCACAGATCAGCGCTTACGACGACACGCTGGGCAACTGTTCTGGTTCTGCATATCCTGCCGAGAAATCCGAATATGACGAACGGTTCGAAGAGGAGCGACACGTGCAGCGGCTGTGCAGCGACTACTCTCTGCTTACGTTTTGTCCAATTTCCTGTGGAGGATTCGATGATTCTCGATTTGTTCAAACTCGATGGCCGAGTCGCTTTGGTGACTGGCGCCAGTCGCGGACTGGGTCAGTCAATGGCATTGGGACTCGCCGAGGCGGGTGCCGACATCGTGGCCGTCTCCCGTTCCGGTGACTGCCAAGAAATTGAGGCCCTGGTGCTTGAAACCGGCCGGCGATTTTGGTCTTACACGTGCGATCTCGGTCAGCCCACCCAGCGAGTCGGCCTGATCGATCGTATCTTGGACCAGACCGGGGCGATCGACATTCTCGTCAATAATGCCGGAGTCGGACACCGACATTTACCCGAGGAGTATCCGCTTACGGAGTGGTGTCAATTGCTAGAGATTCACCTGAACGCCTCCTTCGATCTCTCTCAGCAGGCCGTGACACACATGCTGTATCGAGGTCGCGGAAAGATCATTAATATCGGTTCGGTGATGACATTTCAGGGTGGCCTGAACATCCCTGCCTATGCCGCTGCAAAACATGGATTGGCAGGACTAACAAAATCCCTCGCCAATTCTTGGAGCAATCGTGGAATCAACGTGAACTGTATCTGCCCCGGCTACTTCGAAACCTCTCTGTCTCATGGGCTTCAGGACGATCCCGTACGAGGACCACAAATTTTGGACCGAATTCCTGTCGGACGCTGGGGGCAGCCGGATGAAATCGCAGGTCTGTGCGTCTTCCTCGCCAGTGATGCTTCAAACTATATGCATGGCAGCACCGTGGTCATCGACGGAGGATGGATGTCAAGATGACCTGATTGTGAGCAGCAAAGGTGTCTTTAAGTCTCACCGCCGGGGCACGAATCTGCAGTCGAGGGATTCTCTGCCTATGAAAACCTGACGCGACATAAACGCCCTCCACAAGTGCACCGGTTTTGTGGCCTCTGTGATTTCGAGGTCAACGATCGGCTCTCCGTCGGAATACAATGCCTCGGAGGAGCGTGCTGATACGCTCCTCCCAAGAGTTGCCATATCGACAATCAAAGTCCCCCGTACGATCGGACACCTCTCTGCAGCAAAGGAGTTGTTTTCGTCTGGGACACTTCGGGGAGCATGCGTGGCCAACCGCTGGAATCAGCGAAGAAAGCGTTGATCACCGTCGTAAAGGAACTCCCTAAATCTGTTTTTTTCGATGTCGTAATGTTTGATCAAACGGCAATGGCTTGGCAACCGCGACTCGTTCCCGACACAGCGGCAAAAAAACAAGATGCCGCGCGTGTCGTCATCGCTCGAGGAACCAAAGGAGGAACGGCGTCTCACGCCGCATTAAATGCGATATTCGGATTGGGGCCAGCAGTGATTTATTTTCTGTCCGAGGGGGGAACCGACGGACGGACTGCCAAACGAGATCGTGAATTCGAGTTCTTCAATCCATCGCACTCAACGTGTTTCCATCCAGACAATCGGCGTCGTGAACGACCGTCGCGGCGGAGTCGGACTGACACTGTTGATGCAGTCATTGGCCCGAAACAATGATGGCACTTTCCAATTGGTCCATTCGTCATTTCGCCGGATCGATTGTTGATCGAGTGGCATTCGAACTCCGCACGGCCCCTCTCAATTTTGCGGAACACGAACGCGGGTTGCCTCGCTGCTCTTCCATGGATGGGCGGACCACGTCCTCAGAAATTGACGTGTAGAAACCGTCTCGCAAACCGTCTTTGAATGCCTTCTTGACACGACGATCTTCCCCTGAGTGAAATGACAGAATCACAACACGACCACCCGGCTTCAGGCAATTCGGCAGCTGTTTCAGAAAGGCGTCGAGTGATCCGAATTCGTCGTTCACCGCGATTCTCAATGCCTGAAAAACTCGGCGGACGGCATCATCTGGCGTATCACTCAACCGACGGGACTGCAAAACCATCACCTGCCTCACCACGGCGGCAAGCGCACTCGTGGTCATCAGTCGCGTCTGATTGTGAGCCTGCAAAATCGATCTCGCCAATGTGCTAGCGAGCGGTTCGTCGGCATTGTTTTTCAACAGACAAGCGAGTTTCTGTTCGCTAATTTTGGACAGGAACGCCGACACCGGCTGACCGTGTGCGGGATTCATTCGCATGTCGAGCGGACCGTCAGCTTTGAACGTAAATCCTCTGGCAGGGTTATCCATTTGCATCGATGACAAACCGAGATCGGCAAGCAGCACGTCCGCTCCGTCGGGTTGTTCTGATAACATCAGTTGCGACACGCCGGCGTAGTTCATTCGGCGGACAATCAGACTGTTTTCGGGAAAACCGCAGGATCTCAGCCGTGCTTCCGTTTTCGGCAGTTCAAGAGGATCAGCATCAATCGCGATCAATTTTCCGCCCGGTTGCACACGGGCGAACAATTCTTGGGCATGGCCGCCGAAACCTAACGTACAATCGAGCGCAATGCTGCCCGGCTGGGGAGCGAGGAACTCCATCACTTCACGAACCATAATCGGGCGATGGGTCCCCGCGGGAGTCTTGCCGGAAGCAACGACTTTTTCCACCTCAGCAGCGTATTTCCCCGGATTGCGTTCTTTGTATTTCTGGTCAAATTGACGAGGATGAGCCCCGCGATATCGAGGACGTCGAAGTGGCTTTTCAAAATTAGACTCTGTCATCTGTTTTTTGTCCGTTGAGCATCTTCGCTAGGCAATCCGTCATGGAGCTGGTGACTCGTTGTTAACGTTCTAACCGAATCGACAGAAAGAAACGTCACTGAACACGGTCAAGAGTCGATGCCGCAAGTTTGACGGCGTTCGCGTCCGGTTGGTAGCATCAACCCCATGCCTGCCTCTGACCCCTCCGCATCGTCGCCCCGCCTTTGGTCGCGGAAACATATCCTCGGTTTGCAGGATCTGTCGGCCAACGAGCTGACTATGATTTTGGACCGCGCTGCCGAATTCAAACGTTTTTTTTCTGACGGCTGTACAAAACTCGATCACTTGAAGGGGGTGACTGTCGGCAACCTGTTTTTCGAACCGTCGACGCGCACGAAGACCAGTTTCGGATTGGCCGCAAAAAGACTTTCGGCAGAGATCGTTGATTTCACGGCATCCAGTAGCAGTCTGACGAAGGGCGAAACCTTCATTGATACCGCGCGTAACATCGAAGCGATGGGTGTGACGCAGATGGTCGTCCGACATGCCACTTCCGGCGTGCCGCATCAACTGGCAAGACATTTGAATGCCGGAGTGATCAATGCCGGAGATGGAACTCACGAACATCCGACCCAAGGACTACTCGATATCTTCACCATTCGCGCGCATCGGGGCAGCCTCTCGGGGCTGACCGTGGCGTTAGTGGGAGACATCCTCCACAGTCGTGTCGCCCGCTCAAACATTTGGGGCCTGAAAAAACTCGGTGCCAAGGTGATCGTCTGCGGTCCGGCAACACTGATCCCTGTCCACATCGAACGTCTCGGCGTCGAAGTCAGTCATAGCCTCGATGACATTGTCGAACGGACAGACGTCATCAATCTGCTACGAATTCAAGCGGAGCGACAACGAAGTGCCTTCTTTCCGTCCATCTACGAGTACGCACATTTTTTCGGTATGAACGGCAATCGCGTCCGTCGGGCCCGTAAGAACGTCCTGATTCTCGCCCCCGGTCCGATCAATCGAGGTGTCGAACTGACGTCCGAGGTTGCGGACGGTGACCAGAGTGTGATCCTCGATCAGGTGACAAACGGTCTATTCGTCCGCATGTCTTGCTTGTCTCTGATGCATGAAGCGGCCACTCGCCCACCGACCGTGAACACCGTGCGTTCCGAGGAAGTAATCGTATGAGCAGCCTTTTGATTCGCGGAGGCCGTCTGATCGATCCCAGTCGAGGTCTCGACAGGATAAGCGACGTCTTGATTCGTGATGGCCGAATCGCCGAAATCGGAGTCACTCTGGTGGAGGCGGACGAAACTCTGGATGCGTGCGGATGGATCGTTTGCCCCGGTTTCATTGATACGCATGTCGCGGTTCGAGACCCTGGTTTTGAAGAAGATGAAACCACGGCCACAGCCACCGCCGCAGCACTGGCTGGCGGATTTACAACCATCGCGGCTCTCCCCGATACTCGTCCTGTTGTGGATAACGCCGCCGCGGCTGAGTACGTCGTGCTGCAGGCAGAACGAGCGGGCAATTGTCGGATTCACCCGCTGGGCGCGGTGACCCGCGGACACGACGGTGCGGAACTGGCAGACCTCGGCCAACTGGCGCGGGCGGGGGCACTGGCCTTCACCGATGCGAAGTCACCCATTCGCAGCGCGGAGATCATGCGTCGGGCGTTGGAGTATGCCCGCATGTTCGATCGACCGATTTTTTCGCACGCCCAAGACCCGACGCTGATCGCTGGCGGTGTGATGCATGAAGGTTATTTCTCGACACTGCTCGGCCTGCAGGGAATGCCAGCCGCCGCCGAAAGCATCTTCGTCAGCCGTGATATCGCACTCGCTGAATTGACAGGCGGACGTGTCCATTTAATGTCTATTTCGACTGCGGGTGCCGTCGAACAAGTCCGCCGAGCCAAGCAACGCGGCATCGCCATCACCTGTGATGTGACTCCGCATCATCTGACCCTAACCGATGAGGCAATGCAGACGTACGAATCGAACTGTAAAGTCATGCCACCTTTACGCAGTGGCGAACACATCGAAGCCCTGATCGCAGGATTGGTCGACGGCACAATCGATGCCATATCGGCCGATCATCAGCCGTGCGCCGCCGAGAAAAAAGATCGTGAACTCGACCAAGTTCCGTTCGGAATCGTGGGCCTCGAAACACTGCTACCACTCTGCGTGAAGTCCCTGATTGAAACGAGGCGACTCGACTGGCCCCAGTTGATCTCCAAGCTGACAACTGGCCCGGCCGCAATCCTGAATCTGCCAAATGCGGGAACTCTGGCGATCGGTGCCCCGGGCGACGTGACGCTCTTCGATCCCGATGCCTGCTGGGTTGTCGATCCACGCCGTTTTCGTTCCAAGAGCCGGAATAGCCCCTTCGGCGGCTGGTCGGTGACAAGTCAGATTCGCTTCGTTCTGGTCGATGGCAATGTTCGTTTTCGGCAACCGCTGTTTTCTTGAAACCCCTAGCGATGAATGACACCGAGGGAACGGTTCAATCACGATTCATGTTTGGGAATCATGGCTCCGACTCCCTATCTCATCATCGACGGTTACAACCTGCTCCATGCGGCCGGATTGGCGCGCGCAAAATATGCGCAAGGTGACCTTCATCGACAGCGTCACAAATTGCTGATGATGATCGCTGCTGGTCTTTCCACGGAAGAGCGACAGCGCAGCATCGTCGTCTTCGATGCCATTAATGCCCCGCCAGAACTGGAACACGAATTCGAGCACGATGGAATCGCGGTGCTCTTCGCGGAACCGGGCCACGAGGCCGATGACGAGATCGAACAGTTGATCGCTCAACATTCCTCCGCTCGCCAGTTGATCGTGGTCTCCAGTGATCATCGTCTCCAGCGTGCAGCCAGAATTCGCCGGGCGGCAAGTCTTGACAGCGAAGCCTTTTTGACGCGACTTTCCCGACGTGGCACGACGACGGAATCCTCAGATCAGTCGAGCAAATGTCGCCACGATTCGGCCAAGACCGCTCCGTCACCCGACAGTGATGTTGCCTACTGGCTTCGTCAATTCGGGCCGATTGATGTAAACACCATGGCCCAAGAAGAGAACGCCGATTCCGGTTCGATGACGGTTGATCCTTGGCAGAAAACTATTGATGAATTACAGTCGAAACTCGACGATCCCGAGCACATCGATCGTTGGCTTGATGAACCGTTAGGGCGAGATTGACCATCGAACAACACGATGTGCACCAACCGCAACCGAACGAGATGATGGTCACCATCCCGAACGAACAGCACTTCGATGCCGGATGTCTGTGGAATGATTGGTTTGAGTCACTCCGCCCGATCTCCGCGGAACAGAAATTTTTGCCGGCCACCGTCTTTGCAATCCCCTTTTTGCAGTGGATGATTCTGATGGGTCGAGGGAGCCGTATTGGAAATGCCGCTGCCACGACGCCAGTTGTCTCTGTTCACAAACGGAGACGACTGTCCGGAGATCGTTGAGCGACAGCGCCGAGCCTTGGGCTGTGTTGAATTCGGACTCGTATGCAAATTTCTCAACCGATTCGCTGCCGACATCGCATCAAGTAACCCTGCAACTCTGGAGCGCAGGTCCGTCCGTTGGGCGCCAACGTCGCACAATGGGCGGCGTCCGACTGAGCCTGCAATACTGCCGCGCGCGTCCGAGTGACGACGCCCTGCTCCACATCCGCCTCAATATCCGCTCGAGTGACACCGAAGCACGCGCACAGTGGAGCATCGATATCCTTGCTCGGGATCGGGCCGGTCACCAAGTCGCGTTTCACGACACTGGCAAAGTCATCATAATACACGACGGCACAACGTCCGTTGGGACAGAAATAAGCGGACTCGGCCAATTTCCGCCGAACGTCCGGCGGCAAGCGGGCGTTGAGCGTCAGC
>Ga0114966_10000863_pt1 | contig 28615 bp, 24 predicted proteins | sample M_130207_XF_Meta_FD_87029 | JGI IMG/M metagenome (GOLD analysis project Ga0114966, IMG submission 87029) | Freshwater microbial communities from Lake Montjoie, Canada to study carbon cycling - M_130207_XF_MetaG | ecosystem: Environmental > Aquatic > Freshwater > Lake | place: Lake Montjoie... | reverse complement strand
GTCACGATTACGATTTCTGGTGCCGCCCCTTCGCCGCAACCTCGATTTGAAACGGATGTCGTGCCGATCCTCGCGGCTCGCTGTCAAGAGTGTCACAATTCTTCCACACGTGAGGGACGTCTGGATCTGGGTACGGTTTCGGCGATGCTCGCGGGGGGCAGTTTGGGCCCAGCCGTAATGCGAGGCTCACCAGAAAAAAGCCTGCTCATGGAACGCGTTCTTGCCGGAGAGATGCCCCCGCAGAAGGAGGATCGCCTCTCGCCGGAGGAAACTTTTATTCTCCGACGCTGGATCAAAGGTGGACTGCAGGCTGAGGAGCAAGTCCGGCCTGTTGTGACCTCCATTTTCAGTGATGCAGAGCGAAATCATTGGGCGTTTCGACGACTGAATCCTGTGGAACCACCCTCGATTTCCCAGATCAGCAAAACTCGAACGATCCTCGATTGTTTTTTGCTCTCGAAACTGGAAGCACACGGTTTAACCTTTTCGCCGGAGGCCGATCGCGAGACCTTGCTGCGGCGCGTCTTGATGGACACCACGGGATTGCCGCCGACACCAGAGGAACTCCACGAATTTCTGGGGGATGAACGCGTTGATGCTTATGAACGAGTGGTCGATCGACTGATCGCCTCGCCCCAGTTCGGCGTGCGTTGGGGGCGATACTGGCTGGACATTGTCGGATACACGGACACCGTTTCGTTTGATGAGGACTTTGGCCCCCCCGGTGGGGCCGTGGATGGAAAATGGAGATACCGTGATTATGTCGTCAAGGCACTGAATGCCGACATTCCTTACGATCGGTTCATCCTCGATCAGTTGGCCGGTGACGAGTTGACCGATTGGCGGGATGTCTCCAAATATTCTCCGGAGATCATCGAGCGGCTCGTCGCCACCGGATTTCTTCGGACAGTTCAAGATATTAGCGACGACGATTCAAACCCGTTCGGGATGTGGACGACGGTGCACGAGACCGTGGAGCAGACCGCAACCAGTTTTCTAGGTTTAACTCTTCACTGTGCTCGGTGTCACAGCCACAAGTTTGAGCCGATTCTGCAACAAGATTATTACAGCCTGATGTCGCTGTTCACGCCGTCCCTGAATCCGGCGAAATGGAAAAAATTGCGGGAACGATTGTTGCCAGATATCTCGTCCTCAGCCTTCGCTGAGCTGAGTCGTGTGAACTCGGAAATTGTGAAGCAGACAGAGACGTTGCAGAGTGAAATCAATAGTTTGAGGCATGTTCATGAGCGACGATTACGCGAGGAAAAGCTGTTCGCCGTCCCTGAATTAATGCGGCCGGATCTGATTGAGGCATTGGACACGGCACCCGAGACGCAAAATGCGGTGCAAAAGGAATTAATCAATACGTTCGGCGACCTCGTTAAGGTGGAGACCACGGCCGTGGATGCGGTACTCACTCCTACAGAAAAGGGGGTGATTCAAAACAACTTAGGACAGATCGCCGCACTGAATTCCACGAAGCAAATCCACGGCTGGATTCACGCGGTGTACGATGTTGGTCCACCTCCGGCGACTTTTCTTTTCAAACGCGGTGACTTCGAATCACGGGGACGAGAAGTTCCGGCAGGATTTCTGCGAATTCTTTCGGACAATGATACGGAGTCTCTGTTCTCGGAATCGGCTTCAAGCACATCGAGTGGTCGTCGGACTGCACTTGCCCGCTGGATGACCTCAACGAGTTCACCGGCATCGGGTTTGGTTTCGCGAGTCATGGTCAACCGTCTGTGGCAGCATCTGTTTGGTCGGGGGCTGGCCGCAAATTCAGAAAATCTAGGGCTTTCAGGCACGGCACCGACACATCCTGAACTCCTCGATTGGCTGGCCGAGAACTTCCGCAAAAACGGCTGGCAGATCAAGCCCTTGATTCGGTCGATGTTGTTGTCAGCGGCCTACCGACAGCGATCCGGAACTGACGAGCACCCCACAGGCCTGGCCACCGATCCGAATGCCCTCGACCCAGCCAATCTGCTGTTGTGGCAAATGCGATTGCGGCGTCTGGATGCCGAAGCTCTGCGGGATGCGATCTTGGCTGCCAGCGGAAAACTTGATGAATCTCTCGAAGGCCCACCTGTCCCCCTCGTCTACGATCTCAAAACCGGAGCCGTCGGAGAACAACCGCTCGCGTCCAAAACCGCCCAGCGACGACGCAGTCTATTTCTGACCAATCGACGTGTCTACAATCCATCGTTCCTGAGTGTGTTCGATAAACCGAACGTGACGAGTGGCATTTGCCAACGTGACTATTCCGCCTCAGCGTTGCAATCATTGAGCTTGATGAATGACCCGTTTGTGATTGAATCCTCAGGCGACTTCGCCGACTACGTTTATGAGCAGGCCGGAAATTCCTCCGAGCAACAGATTCTGCGAACTTTTGAGTTAACTCTCTCTCGTCGACCGTCGACTGAGGAAAAACAATGGTCCCGAGACCTACTGGAAGAGCAAATCGCATTGTTTCGCCGGGCAGACTTTTCTGATTGTGATAGTGTCCGCAAGGCGTTAGCGATTCTGGGTCAGACACTGTGGGGCACGAACGACTTTCTGTATCTTCGTTAGATTAGCGGGAGCCGATGATGAACGATGACGTGGCGTTTTCGCGCCGTGCGATGCTGCAACGCAGTGGTTTCGGATTGGGAGCGATCGCCCTCAACGACCTGTGCAGCCGCGATGCAATCGCCGATTCTCATCTGGCGAATTCCGATTTAAAAATGCGGGGGCCGCATTTTCCGGCCTCTGCCAAGTCGGTGATCCTGCTGTTCCAAAATGGGGGCCCGAGCCAAGTCGATCTCTTTGATCCCAAGCCGGAGCTCACTCGTCGGCATGGTGAAAGCGTGGCGATCAGAAATGCCATGAACGGCAACACCGAGCCGTTGATGAGTAGTCCCCTGAAATTTCGGGCGTGTGGCGATTCTGGAACCGAATTTTCTGAACTTGTGCCGCATTTGAGTGAAACAGCGGATGATCTATGTGTGGTACGCTCGATGTACCATCTCGATCCCAATCACCCGGGAGGCACCTATATGATGTGCTCATGCAGTCGTCGTCCGGGGCGGCCGACTCTCGGAGCTTGGATCACGTATGCACTCGGAAGCGAAACACAAAATCTCCCTTCCTTCGTGTGTCTTCGAGATCCCACCGTGTTTCACTCTGGGGGTTCCATGCAAATTACCAGCGGGTGGCTACCCAGCTTGTTTCGGGGAACTGAACTGCGGTCCGAAGGGGATCCCGTGCTCAATCTCCGACCTCCCGTCCAATTGCAGGCCGGGACCCGCGACAGCGCGATGCGTCTGCTGACCCAGCTCAACGAACGCCACCGAAAAAATTATCCACGGGAGTCAGAACTGGACGCACGGATTCAAAATTATGAACTGGCAGGCCGGATGCAGGTGGCTGCGGAAAAAGAGTTCGATCTCTCCAGCGAAACGGCGGAAACTCAACGGCTGTACGGCCTTGATGATGAGGTCACCGCACCGTATGGCCGCCAATGCTTGCTGGCTCGACGTCTCGTCGAACGAGGAGTCCGTTTCGTTCAAATCCTCGCTCCGGCGCCGCACAATACTTGGGATCATCACGACAAAATTTATGACAAACTTCCCCACATCTGCCGTCAGGTGGATCGTCCCTCAGCAGCACTGATTCAAGATCTGAAACGGCGTGGTTTGCTGAAAGATACCATCGTGTTGTGGGCCGGTGAGTTTGGTCGCATGCCGATTTCACAGCGAGGCCACGGCCGAGACCATAATCCTCATGGCTTTTCCCTTCTGCTTGCCGGGGGTGGTTTTAAGACCGGTTGCGTGTACGGTGCCACAGACGAATTGGGGTATCGTGCGGTCCAAGATCGCGTCGGTGTCCCTGATCTAATGGCCACAATACTCAATCAACTGGGGCTGGATCATACCAAGCTGGGCTACCAACATCACGGTGTCGAAGAAACTCTGACGGAAGCACGCATTACAGGGGCAAAAGTTATCCGCGGAATTATCGCTTGACGGTGATTCAATCGGATATTTTCTCGTAAAAGACTGAATGGAGTCACGGCCCAGAGAGGCTCCCGCTGGATCTCTTTTGGGGGACAAAAAAACTTGGTCGATTGAGCCTCACTCACGAACGTGATTCACGGAGAAGGACGAATCGTGGGAAAACGCGTTGGTTGAGCCGATTTCGATTGTCCAACGCGTCGTTTCGCGGCACGGTGTCTGATTCCTTGAGTGAAATTTTGTCGTTGTTTTTTGTCGTGGAATCGGAGACCCGCCGACGTTCACGGATGCGCTGTTTTGAGCTGACACCGAATTTGAGATCTGATCGCGTGGCTTGGCACTCCGCTGTTCTCGATGCTTCTCCGCAGTCAAGCCGCTGATCACGATGTTTCGCGAGTTTCGGTTGATCATTATTCCACTGGCACTCTTTCTCAAGGCCGTGATCTCTCCGCCACTCCCGGTCATCGCCGGCTCTCTGGCTATGCCGCGAGACATGTTGTTTGGAAGATCAGGTTATAAACAGGTGTGGCGATGGTTTGAGCAGTTGGAGTTCAACATCCAAACCGGTTTAAGATCCTTGATGGCGCAGATGCTGCTGCGAACGAGAATCACCGTATTGTCGCTAGTCTTGACTGATGACTCACTGGTCTTGTACGTCGTGTCGGAGGTGAATCGTGGTTGCCCGAATGTGTTGGATGGGACTGTTCTTAATTCTGTTGGGGGATGGCTTGGCGGCGGCTCCCCCCGCAAAAACAGCCACCGCTCCAAGACTTGGTGTCGACATAGTGACTCTCAAGTCGGGGAAAATTATCCGCGGAGTTGTCGTAAAAAATGAGGGCCTTTCCTCGCTGACGATGGTGGTGCCACGAGTCTGGCTCCAGCAGGCCAACGTCGAACTTTCCACGCGGCTGTCACAGGATGAGACAACGGCCCAGCGGGTGGCTTGGGAGCAATTGCGACAACGACTGACTTCGTGGCTCGCCAATCCCTCGAAATCTGCACGGTTGATCGTCTTCGTGAAGAACGAACTTGAGCGGATTGAAAAGCGAATGGCCCACTCCGAACCGTCGGAACCACGTCAGTTCGTCTGGTTCGATCCCCAGCGGGAGACAATCGCCAAGGTCTCACTGTCTTCGGTGGATCGAAGGCAAATCGCGTTCTGGGCTTGGAGCGAGCGACTGAACGACGTGGAGCAGCGCGACGTCGCTCATTTGACGAAGGAGCTAAAGCAGAGAGGCGTTGACCCAACAACATTACCGCCCGACTTATCCCAGGAATTCGCCGCGCGCCCCCAAGATGACCGTGAATGGTCGGCGCGATGGGCACTCGTGCAATACTCGTTAGGCACAAAACTCGATTTTCAAGGGACGGGCGGCATGCTTGTACGATCGGACTCAACATCCGAGTTGAAGGAGCTAGTACCCGTGATTGCCCAAGTCCTGCGTGGCCCGTTCGATTCACTCTTCAAAGACTTCACTCGCGACAATGATCCGACGCACGACTACGAGCCATCCGGCAACGACTGGCTCAGGTCCGCAATGCGCGAGGCGGATCGACTTGAGTCACCCGGATTCCGTGCCACGCAAGTCGAGTTGCATCTGGAGACACACCAAGCCGCTGTTCAATCCGTGTTCGCCGTGCGGATGATCGAGGGGACATGGGAGACGGTCTGGTCTGCCCGAGAAACAGCGGACGCCACGACAATACGCAGCGATCTTGAATCTCGAATTGCAGACGATCCTCAGATCCAGAAAATGCGGGAGACGCTGATCTCCACCGGACTCGGCCTGGAACATCCTCTGCAAGAGGCCATTCGATTCGGAGCCGCCACGATGGCGGCTCAGCAAACAGTGGACTCCCGTTTTTTTGAATTTCGTGATCGATACATCAACCACATGGACGGACCGCCTCTGTGGTGGAAAAAACAAATTGTCGATTGAACAACGTCGGCCAATCGTCTGCGAAATCGGAGGTTCGTGAGAGGATCCCGCGTAGGGCTTGCCTCCCTTCTTAGAGCTGTTCACAATTCGCTTGGCGGCGTGGTTCGTCATCCAATGGCCGATCAGAATAAAACTAATGCTAAAAAGAGGGTTCTTCGGTCAAGAGCCACCACCCCTCGGCAAACACGCGTCCTCGTATGACACCACCCGCCACAAGCGGGTGACCCACTCGGCTCGCCGAATCGCGGGCGATTCCACATCACGGAGTTATTTCGAATGCTCAAGACCAGCTCAAAGGTGAACGTCCAGAAAGTGGCGATCTTGTTTTCCGGTGGGCCGGCTCCTGCAGCCAATGCCGTGATTTCGGCGGCGGCCGCGTCGTTTAGGAGAGCCGGCATTGAGGTCTATGGAATGCTGCATGGTTATTCCGGTTTGATGGGTTTCTCTGCCGTGAATCCGTTGCAGGAGGGTCGTGACTACATCCGGTTGACCGTCGATCGAATCCAGCAGATCCGCTGCAGTGGCGGAATCCTGATCGGGACTGCTCGCGAAAATCCGGGCAAGGACGTGACGGTTCCCGAGGATCTCCGTGACCCGCAAAAATGCGCGAAACTGCGTACGGTTTATGACGGCCTGCGATCACTCGGGATTGATGCCCTCGTTTCGATTGGCGGCGATGACACATTGAAGACCGCGAATAAACTCCTGAGATATCAAGACACGCTATCCACCAACTTGCCCCGCATTCAAATCGTGCATGTTCCGAAGACCATCGACAACGACTACAACGGCATCGACTTTACGTTCGGATTTTTTACGGCCGTGGAACAGATGGCCGCGGAGATTCGAAATCTGCTGGCGGATGCCGAAGCCAGCCGTGCGTATTTCATCGTCGAATCGATGGGACGCAGTGCGGGATGGCTCGCCTACGGTGCGGCCATTGCTGGCGAGGCGAGTCTCGTATTAAGCATTGAAGACCTTGATCAAAGTCTGCTCACCACGGAACACATTCAGAACCCGAAAACAGGAGTGCTGGAATGCCGCAGCATCATGAACATGCCGCGCCTGATTGAGAAGCTCACCGCACTGATGCGTTATCGTGAAGAGGTCGAAGGGAAGCCATTTGGCGTGATCGTGCTGGCCGAAGGTCTGGCCGAAAAACTCCCCCTGGAATTATTGGGCGACGTCGAATACGACCCCTTCGGACATATTGCCGTCGCTGGTGCTGATCTCGGCAAGAAAATCGCCAGACTTGTGGCGGATGAATTCCAAAAGCAGACCCAGCGAAAACGTAAAGTCAACGGTGTCCAACTAGGCTACGAAGTCCGCTGTGCACGGCCACAGGCGTTCGACGTGATTCTTGGAAGCCAACTTGGAGTCGGAGCGTATCGGGGACTCATTGAGAACGGCCAGACCGGCGTCATGGTGTCGGTCGAGCGGCAGTTTGACCTGCGATATGTCCCCTTCGAGGAACTCGTCGATCAGACGACGCTGACAACGATCGTCCGTTTCATCAAACCGGAAAGCGACTTTTATAAGCTGGCTCGGATTCTTGAAACAAACGTCCCGAGTCCACGCGATCCCCAATGACCTGATCACCGATTCCCTGTCGCCAGCGGACGGCCGCAAATTCCTTATTGAAGAACGTGTGTCTCCACGGGGCAGAACCTGATGTTTGAGCGGGTCATTTCCGAGTGATCATCCGGAGGTCTTATCATGAGTGACGGCAATTCAGGCGACAACTCTCGACGCTATCAGGGACCGAGAATGAATTTCAATGCTCGGTGGATTCCATTTTTTTTGGGCATGATTGCCATCGGCGTCACACTGGCGCGTGGTTGTCAGCAGGGACCATTTGGGCGTGCTCAAGTCGTCTCCATGAACTCACAACAGGAAACACAACTCGGCTTGCAGGCATTCCAAGAGGTATTGAGTGATTCGCACGTCGTCAATCGCGGGCGGACTTATGATGCGGTTCGTGAGATCACCGCTCGGCTTGTGGAGGCCACAAAAGACCCTGAATTTCAGCGATGCATTGGTGTCAAAATTCCGGAGTTTGATTGGGACGTGAGGCTCGTCCGAGAGAATCAGGTCAACGCATTCTGCCTGCCTGGTGGAAAAATGGTCGTCTATACCGCGATCCTGCCAGTGGCCATGAGCGATGCGGGATTGGCAACCGTGATGGGCCACGAGATTTCGCACGCACTGGCGCACCACGGTGCCGAACGAATGGCCCAGACGAACATCGCCAACATTGGCCTCATCTCTGCGGGGGCGGCGATGGGCGACATGGATCGGGGACAGCGGCAATCGCTGATGTCCGTGCTTAATGCGGGAGCCAAGTTCGGAATTCTTGGCTATAGCCGCGGTCATGAGTCTGAGGCCGATCACATGGGACTACTGCTGATGGCGGCAGCCGGTTACGACCCTCGCGAATCTCTCGAATTTTGGAGGCGAATGTCCGCGGCGGCAGGGGGGACGTCACCGCCCGAGTTCGTCTCCACTCACCCCAGTCACGGCACACGCATCCGCGACCTGAGGCTCTGGATTCCGGAGGCTTTGCCACTCTACGAGCATAGTCCCTGGAAAAGTGGCACACGCGTTCTGCCGAGTGTGGAATGACGTCTTATCGCGTACGTCGCGTCTTCGAAGCGGACTGGTCGAATCGAGACTGCGCTGATTCCGTTCGGCTGTCGTACGACGGACAGAGCGTCAGCAACTCACCCGACGAAATGTCGAAGGATCGTCAGGACAGCCCCAAAACGAGCGGATATCTTCGCTTCGATCTTCGTGAGTTTGACGTATTTCTGGGTCGCCAGCCACAGATCGTTCGCATCGGATCCCGTAGACTAACCCTCGATGGGGAAGGGCCGAGCAGTGGGGACGTTTTCGGACGAGCAGATCGAGATTGACGGCGTGTCACGCGAGTACCGACTGGCCGTCCCCCAATCGGCTGACAGGACGCAGCCTGTGCCAATTCTGTTGGGATTTGACGGCTGTCTAATCGATAGCACAGACGGGATGCCGAAGTATTCATAACTCGATGCGTTGGCAGAACAGGCCGGCTTTGTGCTGGTCTATCCCCAAGCGAAGGACTAGGACTGGCGACGTCTTCCCGCCTTGGCCAGAGACGATTTCATTGTCTTCGACCCGTTGCGGACCCACCGGGTCGGTAAGTACAACATCGATCGCAACCGCATTGATCTGACGCGATTGTCCAATGCTGCCGACTTTGCACACCTGCTGGCATCACAAAAAGGCGATGTCGTTGGGGCGATTGCCTGTCATTCCGGTGGCATCGGTCTCTTCGCTCGATGTCAGCCGGTGATCAAACACAGGGACGGTGTCATAGAGGACTCGATCGCGACGGCCGAGGAAGACCGCAAGGCGTGAGGCATGGGGCTGGATGAATGTCGCATACGTCGAGATCCCTCTGCTCAATCACTTCAGGGCCGTGAAGGCGGACATCAATAGCAAGATTTGGACATTCCTGATGGGGTGTCCCTTAGACGCACATTGAACACGCCACCAACCACGATCTCACCGCAACGGACTCACTTGAAAGGCTGATCCATGCAACTCGGTTTCGTCAGTGCGATTTTTCCAGAACTCTCTTTGACTGATGTGGCGCAGTGCGCCAAAGGGGCGGGCTATTCGTGTGTCGAGTTGATGTGCTGGCCGGTCAGCAAGGCCGAGCGGCGTTACGCCGGCGTGACACACGTTGATGTGATTGACTTCACTCGGGCCAAGGCGGACGACGTGCAAGGAATCATGGCGGATTCCGGAGTTACGATCAGCGGCCTCGGCTACTATCCCAACCCGCTCACACCAGAGCTCGCCGAAGCGCAGCGGTCTGTCGAGCACATCGCCTGCGTAATCAAAGCCGCAGCATTGCTCGGCCTGACTCGAGTCAACACGTTCATCGGTCGTGACTGGACCAAGTCAGTCGATGACAACTGGCCTCGTTTCTGTTCGACCTGGAAGCCACTCGTGAAACTGGCAGAGGACCACGGCGTGCGAATTGGGATCGAGAACTGCCCGATGCTCTTTTCGAATGAGGAATGGCCGGGCGGCAAAAACCTAGCCACGTCACCCGCCATCTGGCGACGCATGTTCGACGAGATTCCCAGTTTGTCGCTGGGATTGAACTACGATCCATCGCACATGATCTGGCAACAGATGGACTATTTAAAGCCGATTCGCGAGTTCGCCGATCGATTGGTCCACATTCATGCGAAAGACGTGCGGATCGACAAAGAAAAACGAGACCAAGTCGGCATCATGGCTGCTCCGAATCTGTACCACACACCAAAGCTGCCGGGATTGGGTGACGTCCATTGGAATCAATTTTTCAGTGTGCTCACGGACGTCGGCTATCGCGGGCCGGTCTGCGTCGAAGTCGAGGACAGGGCCTATGAAAGGACACTGGAACATCGTTTGGAATCGATCCAGCAAAGTGCAACCTATTTAAGGCAGTTTGTCGTCGGCTAGATTTGTCATTTTGAATGACATCTAACACGCCGTGTCCCAGAGAAAATTTTCTTGGTCAAGTCTGGCCGTGTGCTGAGTCCGCCTATTCGTGAATTTCCGGAAACAGGGTGTCAACATCGGCCTTTCGTCTACCAAAACAAGCACGGCAATTGAGTTTTCTCCTCGTGAACACTCGACGGCGATGACGGTTGCGCAATCGAAGAGCCTGAGTGCCAGAGGGTGCAACGGAGAGACTGTCCCAGGACTGTCCACAACAGGAGTACTGCTCCTCCCACGGGGCGGCAAGGGAACTGCGGGTCACATCACTGCGTGTCTCCGTCACGCGTTGTTTTCCCCGCGAGTCAAAACTCGAGACATCCGCTGGCCGTCCATCGGCGACACATGACCCCCTCCATCGGCAAGTGGTTGTCTGCGTCCTCCGACAGAGGATCCCCGTCCTAAAACACAAACACGAGCGGAACAGGGACTGGAGGTTCTGGTCGGATCAGGCGACGGCACGCAACACGAGCGACGTGTTGTTACCACCGAATCCAAACGAGTTGGAGACGGTGATCGACACCGGATGGCTGATCGCGCGATGCGGGACGTGACAGAGCATCGCACATTCGGGATCGGTTTCATCAAGGTTGATCGTGGGTGGAACCGCTTGTCGCTCGATCGCCACGAGGCACGCCACTGCTTCAACAGCGGCCGCAGCACTCAGGAGATGTCCCGTCATGCTTTTGGTCGAACTGATCGGAATAGAACTGACAGAACCACCCAGGACTGCGTGCAGGACTCGAGCCTCACCCACGTCTCCCACGCACGTGGAGGTTGCGTGCGCGTTGTTATAGCTCAATTCTTGAGGGCTGACGTTTGCATTGCGTAATGCCTGCCTCATCGCGGCGATCCCCTGTGCCGGCTCGGGACAGGGAATGACGAGATGATGGGCATCGCTCGTGCCTCCAAATCCGGCAATTTCAGCATAGGATTTGGCCTGTCTTGCTCGGGCATTCGATTCTCGCTCGAGAACGAACAAGGCTCCACCATCACCCAAAACCATTCCGTCTCGATCCTTGTCAAACGGACGAGATGCCGCTTCGGGTCTCTCATTCTTGCGAGACAGAGCTCGCAAATTACCGAAACCCGCCATAGAAAGTGGCGACACACCGTTGTCGATGGCTCCTGCCACGCAGACATCAGCCCAACCCAGTTGCAGCCAGCGACGAGCTTCGGCAAGTGCCCAATTCCCGCTGGCACATGCCGCCGAGATCGTCAGAGTCGGGCCGCGTAAACCCAACCGCCGTTGTGTTTTTGTCACCACCGATTCATGATCCAGAGTTGCATCTTGCAACCGCGTGCCCCCTCGGTGACGATCCGGTTCCCACATCTGCATCCACTCGGCGCCCATGCCAAGTATCAAGCCAACTCGCAGCCCGTGAGTGTCCAGTCGAGCGTTCTGAATTGCCGATTGCCCACACCAAATTGCCAGTTGCTCCAAACGCAACAAGTTCTTGAATGAGACGGGGTCGTAACCCTCAGGGCAGGGAATCTCTCCTGCAAGACCGGCAATCCGACACGGATGTTCGTCGACGTTGAATCGTTCGACACGGCGAATGCCGGAACGCCCTTCAAGCAGGCTTGTTGCAAACTGCGGAAAGTCATGACCCAGCGACGTGGCTAGCCCAACACCGGTAATCCAGATCGCAGGCCGTTGTGACATAATTGGCTCGGGAAATAAAAATTTCAGGAATCTGAACAGTGAAACGAGAACTCCCGCAGAGCGAGACAGCGAATAGACTCTCCATCATCCGGCCGCACGGAAATCCGTTCGGGAGTCCTCAGCGACAGACGCCTCAACAGCGTTCCACGTGATTTCGACACGAATTCCATCGGCTAGGGAAGCGATGACATTGAGATTTCGTGACCCCTTGTGGAGCAGAGTCGTCAGGGTCGAAAGCCAACTCGACATGAGCACGTTGCCCGTGGAAAGCGGTTGTTCGGGGGAGTCGTCGAAATCCGGAACCAACCGCAACCGAAGCCCGTGAGAGGCGGAGTCGATCGGTTTCAGAGCCATCGCCAGAGAATCACAATGAGCCTTTTGAATTGGCTGGCCGATCGCATCGACGCTCAGTTCCGGCGACCATCCCGCAAAGATCAGCCACACGCCGGGCAGTGAAAACTCGTCAAGCATTGAGGCCGCAGCCAGAAGTCCTTGACCTTCGCCATCGATCGCTCCGCCGACTCCCACATTGGGCCCGTGGCAACCGAGTGCAAGGCTGATCGTGCTTGAAGGGGAATGCAGCGAACGATGAGGGACCACCTGAACCGAAGTATTCCAAGGACCTTCTCGATCAAATTTGTCCAGAGCTTGGGAGAAGAATGCACGGCCGAGATATCTCGTTGAAGCAACAATTCCCCAATCGCTGAAATCGGATGTTTTGGAATTCATCCGACGCATTGCCTCGCCCACAGCGAACAACGATGCGATTGTCTGCTCATCACAGTGTCGCGCCACGGAGGGGGCCAAAGGTATTGATGTCTGAATCATCGGTGACTTGCGAATGTCTCTGAGTTGCTCCTCGTTGAGACTTGCAGTGCCGAAAGCGGCCACATCGCATTCCAGTGCAAAACAAGACTCCGACGCTGCGAACGTCGAAGACGGGCTATCGGCAGCAGCAGACACGACTAACTCCTTCCCACGGGAGAGGGATCCATTTTCAAAACGAACGAAATACCACGCTGCTGATCTTGATCCAGAAGCACTTAAAGTTGACGGAGTCTAATGATCTCGCCGATTGCGGATAGTCCGCTTTGGAATATTTTCCGAGATCACATCGCATTTTTGAAATCGAGCCGCAGGTAAAATCTCTTTCCGTAGGATCACGTCATACTGCTGAAATCGGGGTTGAGTCGAAAGTCGAAATCTGATTTCATTCGGACATCGACGATGCGGATGACGCTCGTCATGCAACCACGGAAGGGGCTCCGAATGGCGAGAAATCAAATTCGTGAAATTTTATTGGAGTTGTTCGAGGCCGAGACAGGTGAGGCCGTCGCTTCGCTGCGCGATGATCAATGCGTCTCCGAAAAACTCGGACTCGACTCTGTTGATATGGTCAGCCTGATCATGCAACTGGAGCGACGCTTCAAGGTCCGGCTGACGCATGAAGAACTGGCACAAGCACAACAATTCGGACAGTTGGTTGATCTTGTCCAACGCAAAATTTCTGAGTGCCACCCCTCCGCCGCAGCCTGATCCGAGGGCGGATGTCCGCCGGTGCGGGGTTATCGTGTTTGGAAACGCTGATTGCGTTGTTGAAAAGCGTACCTCGACCACGGGCGCCATGGATCAGAAACTGAGTCACCTCAACCAGAGGTTGCCGTGGGACATTGACCCGAGCGTGTCGATCCAAGCGGTTGAGTCCGGTGATCCTAAGGATTCAGCCGCTGCTTGGACCAGGTTCCGTCCGCTTGCAAACGATACAGAAACCGATCATGGAGACGGCTAGGACGTCCCTGCCAAAACTCTATGTGGTGTGGAACGAGCCGGTATCCGCCCCACGTTGACGGTCGGGGGATTGTTCCGTGAGCAAATCGGCGGCGAAGTTCATCGACGCGATGTTCCAAAACTTCCGCCGAATCGAGCGGCTCGCTCTGCTCAGAGGCCCACGCTCCGAGTTGACTTTGTTGAGGACGGCCAGCGAAATACTCATCTGAGTCCTCCGCTGAGATTCGAGAAACGATCCCCTCAATGCAGATCTGGCGTTCGAGTTCCCTCCAATGCAGTACCAACGCAGCCTGAGGGTTCTCAGCCAGTTGTTTCCCTTTGCGGCTTTCGTAACTTGTATAAAACACGAATCCGCGTCGGTCAGCGCCTCGTAGAAATACGACCCGAGCCGTCGGCCGTCCCTCAGCAGACGATGTGGCAAGAGTCATCGCTTCCCAGTCCGAAACCTTTGCAGCACGGGCATCGTCCACCCAACGCTGAAACTGAGCGACAGGATCTGTCAGCAGTTCGGCCTTGCGTAATGGAGGGAAATTGAAGTCACGGTGATCGACGGGAAGATTCATAGAAGACGTGATCCAGTCTGATAAAACGCAGTCTAGTCGAGCCATTAACAGGACTCGGCCAGCACCAAAACAACTTTGTCATTCTACCGATAGGCTTGGCACGTTGGCGATTTTTTCAGTCATAATCCGCCCGACTTTTGCGGCGTGCTGATTCTCAAACGCCTCCGAGAAACCGATCAAAACACCAGATCAGCGAGCGAGTCCTGAGCGGCAGCGAGGTCTCGACTGAGTGTCTTCTCATCCGGCCCGTCTTTCAAGGCCAAGCCGGGGAACAGTGCCGAAGTGGGTGGATCCTCGCCAGACCCGACGCGTTGCGGAGCATTCGAAATCGTGGCACAAAACGAGTTTGATTGGAATCAAGAGACGCTGCTTCCGCGTCGAATTTGACGACCGACAGGTGTGTCCGAAACACGTGATACCCGTCGCTATCCCTGTCCTGAGCGTGCGCCCGATTCGGTACCAAATTGCATTAGTCCTTCGCTCCCCGGCGACGAGTTGATCCACACAATCCGATTGACACCGGTCCCTCGATACGTGAGAAGTGGGATGACTTTTCAATCTCCTTCCTGCAGAAAGTCCCTCACCATGCTGAAACTGCGAGATGTTATCGAGATGTTCCGGGTCCCTCCAGAAAAGAAAATCAAGTTGCAGGACTACCGTACGGACTGGGACGGAGACGACTCATTGCCGGAGGAGGAGCGACGCCGATTGGCAGCCGAACTGCTGGCCAAGAACGTCGAGGAACTGACGGCCGCTCAAGAGCGGCTTTATGCCGCTAACTCGTGGTCGATCTTGTGCGTGTTTCAAGCCATGGATGCCGCGGGCAAGGATGGCACGATCAAACATGTCATGTCGGGGGTGAACCCACAGGGAGTGCAGGTCTTCAGTTTCAAACGACCGTCCGCCGAAGAGCTGGACCACGATTTTCTGTGGAGATGCTCCAAGGCACTCCCCGCGAGGGGCTGCATCGGCATCTTCAATCGGTCGTATTATGAAGAAGTTCTGACGGTCAAGGTGCATCCTGAATTCATCGCCAATCAGCGGATACCGGAAGTCGATTCGGCCCGAAAAAAGTTTTGGAACGCCCGCTACGCAAGCATCAACGACTTCGAGCAACATTTGACTCGAAATGGGACGCGTGTGATTAAGTTCTTTCTGCATGTGTCGAAGCAAGAGCAAAAAAAACGACTGCTGGCTCGAATCAATGACCCGAACAAGAACTGGAAGTTTGAACAGGCCGATTTGAACGAACGCGCTCATTGGAACGACTATATGGCGGCTTTCGAGTCGATGCTGCGTGAGACAAGCACCAAGCAGGCACCATGGCATGTTCTTCCCGCCGACAACAAGTGGGTCTGTCGGGCACTCGTCGCTGTGATCCTCGCCCATGAGATCAGCAAGCTCGATCTCCAGTTCCCCAAAATCAGTAACGAACAACGACAGGCTTTACTCGAGTGCCAGCGACGCTTGGAGTCGGATGATGAGTGAAACAAACCGAGACTCTGTGCGGTCGTCATGGACCTGAGATCACAGACGACGGCCACGAATGCGAACCGCCCGCCAGAACAAATTTGCAAATTTCTGGCCCGTCCCTTTCAAACATCCTCGACGCAGCCAAACGACAGAGACGCGAAGCCGTTTCTGCCGCAGTGTGTCGGTTCTATGGTCGATGCCAATTCTGCTTGAGAATTTCGACTTCCCGTTTCAACGACGACGCTTACTCTTCCTGACCCACTGCGTTATAATTTCTTCTCACGATGGGAATCGGCCGGGGCGGGCAGGGATGTCTGCCCCGCCTTTATGCGCTTCTGCGGCCGATGGTTGCTTCACTGTATGAAAGAGATTGTATCGTGGCCGTGACGTCTGTGGTGGGCTTGCAATGGGGCGATGAAGCCAAGGGAAAGATCGTCGATATCCTCACCGATTCGCACGAGATCGTCGTGCGGTATCAGGGCGGTAACAACGCAGGTCACACCGTCAAGTTCGACGGTGAGACTTACAAGCTGTCGCTGCTTCCTACCGGGATCCTGCGTCCGGGCGTGACGGCGGTGATTGGCAATGGCCTTGTCGTAAACCCCGAGGCATTACTCAAAGAGATGAAGTCGTTGACCGATCGCGGCGTGAGGTGTGACAGTGGAAACCTGCTGGTCAGCGATCGTGCTCACGTCATTCTGCCGTACCACATCGTGGAAGACGCCGTATTTGAGAAGCGGCGTGGGGTCGCGGCCATCGGAACAACGGGTCGTGGAATTGGTACCTGTTATCGGGACAAGGCGTTGCGGACACACGCGATTCGCGTCGGCGATCTGTACCACTCCGAGTCATTCCACTCGCGACTGACGGAGATCGTGGCTGCGAAAAATCTGATGTTGCGGGCACTCGATCCAAGCTTCACGTTGCTCGATGCCGATGCCATCTTCGCTTCGTATACCGACTATGCCGAGCGGATCAGACCGCACGTGGTCGATACGACAGCGTGGCTTCACAAAGCATTGAAGGCGGGCAAGAACCTGCTGTTCGAGGGGGCACAGGGAAGCCTGTTGGATCTCGATCACGGGACGTTCCCTTACGTCACAAGTTCCAACAGTTCATCGGCTGGCATTCATAGCGGCAGCGGCATCCCTCAACGAGCGATCAATCGCATGATCGGCGTGGTCAAGGCGTACACGACTCGCGTTGGCGGCGGGCCGTTTCCAACGGAATTGAACAACGCAACCGGCCAGCACATTCGAGACATCGGCCATGAATACGGCACCGTCACCGGACGCCCTCGACGTTGCGGTTGGCTCGACGGCGTTGCGACGAGCTATGGCGCACGGATCTGTGGAGTGGACGAGATCGCCGTGATGCTGCTCGACGTGCTGGCTCAATTGGACGAGCTGCACATTTGTGAGGCCTACGAGATTCGTGGCGAACGAACGACAGACTTCCCGTCGCACGTCGAAGACCTTCAAGCCGCGAAACCGATCTTCCGTAAGATTCCCGGCTGGAAGCAGGATATCACCGGTGCACGTCAACTGAGCGATCTTCCCTCCGGAGCGCGTCGTTACGTCGATACGATTGCCGAACTAATGGGTCTTCCTGTCAAATTTATCAGCATCGGCCCCGATCGCGAGCAGACGATTCTGCTCTGAATTGCGTCTCGGACATCCGGGCTCACAATCATTTGGCACTCGGAGAATTCTCCGTGGTTTTCGGCATTGTGAGCGACTCCCCTGAGATTCCACAACGCATTCACGTTGCCTCGCTGCTCGTGTTCAAAAACGGGATCCCCTCGTTGAAGCGGTTTCAGTCGGTGATGTCTCCAATGAGGATATTGGGTTCGTGTTGACGGCCGTTGCATTGGAGTGAAAATCACCGGAACAAACAGGGCGACGGGGCACGCCTTCGCCAAGTCCACGTCGAACCTCGGCAAGCGGGCGGCAGAACCGTTGCATCGGCAGCACTCGCCTCCTAGACGGAAACGGCCTACCGACTCAGATCGCTGCGGACAATGCCGAAACTTCAAACGAGGGCCGACGGAGTCCAACTCAACTTTCGGCCAGCTTCATACGCCCGATTCGAGACAGGTGGGCGGCATGAATCGGATGCGGAGCACACCGCAGTGAGGTTGGGAGCCATGACGGACGCGACAACTTCGCGTCCGTGGGTTCCTTTAAAATCGGCAGATGCGGCCCCTTACGAACGACCTTGTAGCGTTCCAGTTCAACCGGATGAATATACAGCCGTTTGGCGGAGATCAGTTCAATGATCAATTCACACAACAACTGACTCATACCCGTCCAAAGGACGGTGTTTGGGTTAACGCGTACGGCAAGACCAAAGTCGCCGGTCACGTCCATGTAGGGAGCAAGACTATCCTGCAACGCCGCAAACAGCACGTCACCATGACCTCGCACGTATTCGACCAACGCCCCCTTCAGTTGCCCGGCGGTTGCCAATTGAGCCCAGGCCGGCACGGTGGCTTGATCCTCGACAGATACGGACAACAAATCGTTGCGGTGTTCTGCTTCAAGCATGGATGTCAAACGGCTGTCGGAGGTGGCACGACGCGTGCGGTCTTGCGCCCAATTCCGTAGTGCGAAAATCTTGTCTTCCATGGTGACAGACAGCGGAACCGTACTGCGCCAAGCACGCTGCAGATCCTCGGAAGTCAGAACGTGTCCCTTGCCGAAAGCATCAATCAGTGCGGTCACGATAATCTGTTCCAACTCCGCTCCGCTGAAGCCATCACTTCGTTGAGCGAGATCATCAATGTCGAATCGGGCGGGGTTCCAACCGCGTTTCTGCAGATGAATTCCCAAAATCCGCATTCGCTCTTCAAAATTGGGAAGATCGACAAAGAACAGTTCGTCGAAACGGCCACGACGAAGCATTTCCGGGGGGAGACATTCGACCGAATTGGCAGTCGCCACAACAAAGATCGGTTTCCGTATTTCTGCCATCCACGTCAACAGAGTTCCAACCAGTCGTAACATCGTCGCGTCTGGCCCGGCACCGCCGTCTCCCTCAACACCGGCAAAGCTCTTCTCCATTTCGTCAAGCCACAACACCACGGGGGAAATCGACTCCACCAGACTCAGCACGCTCCGTAGATTTCGTTCGGATTCGCCCCGCTGATTCGTCAGCAGCGTGCCGATGTCAAGCCGAATCAGCGGAAAACTGAGCAGCCGAGCGGTGGCTCGAGCCGTCAGGCTCTTTCCGCAACCTTGGACCCCCAGCAGCAGCATTCCCTTCGGCAAAGGAACTCCCTGCTCCCGGGCGCGAGGCGTGTACGCTAGCGCCCGCTGGGCGAGCCATTCCTTCAGTTGGTCGAGACCACCGATGTCACCAACACCCTCATCAAGATCATAGAACTGGAGAAAGTCCGACCCCGAGGCTAGCGTACGCTTTTCGGCGATTAACGTGGTGAAGACGTCGTCACTCACTGTGCTCCGATCACACAGCGCCCGCCGCCAAGCCTTCATGGCCTCTTGGGATGTCAGCCCCATCACGGCCTTGATCAAACGATCTTCGTCGTCTGCAGAGAGGACCAGGCCTGTCGATTCGGCGGCTGTTTTTTTGCCGACAGCGGATCCGTCCCCGGCATTATCCCCACTCCATTCCGCTAGAAAAACATCAAAATCATCTCGCAAATCCTCATAGGCGGGCAGGGGAAGTGCGAGTGTGACCGAGTCCTTGATCAATTCGACGGGCACCACAGTCACAGACCCAAACACAATCACCGTTTTCCTCTGAGCGATCAGCTCCGGCAAGGAGTCTCTTAATTGTCGAACAATCAACGGGTCACTCAGATAGGGGTGAAAATCCTTGACAAGAAAGACATGATCTTCGGGGAACGCGACGATTTGTGACAACAGAGTTTGTGCCGCTGGGGGTTGATTGACATCACCGTTTGCCGGTGGAAGAAGCCCCCGTGTGATTGTCCACGTCACAACCCCACGCTCCAACTCCAGCACCAGTTCCGACAGTTCTCGCTCCCAACGATCCTCCTCCCAGGTTTTCAGGAAGAGCAGGGGATAACCCGCCAAAATACGAGACCGCAAATCGCTCAGAACAGCTTCAGTATTCATGGCTTCAGTCGAGATTCCGAGTGTTCAAGGACAGGTTCCGACGACTGATTCAACAAGATCTTGAGAGAGGGCTCGGCGGCCGCCGAATCCTCTCTCCGTCAACCGGCGGCGAAACAGATGATACCGTTAACACCACACGTGCCATAGCGGATCTTTTTCGAAACGTCGGATTCGAAGAGCCTGAGCATGACCGCATTCCCTCCCTCCGTAGCCTCAGAGACTTTTTGAGGACCCTTCGGCGATCCGCGGGGAGAACGGATCCGAAAATTTTGCTGGACTCCACGAGTTCCGCGATTGCACATTGTGAGTCTTGTCACAAATTTTCCTGATCGTGACACACGGAAAAGGCTTCATTTCGAACAGGCTCGAGAGCCCGTCATTAGAAAATTCTTATCTTGGTGGCTACTATCAGGGCTGCGCAACACCGTATGTTTAATGAGCCGCACGATCCGCAGGAACACCGATGAAGATTCACGAGTATCAAGCGAAACAACTGCTGGCCGCGGCCGGGGTCAAGGTGCCTCGAAACGTCGTTGCGAGAACGCCCGATGAGGCGGCCGCCGGATTCACTCAACTGTCTGGCGAACTGGCTGTGGTGAAGTCGCAAATCCATGCGGGCGGTCGCGGCAAAGGCCGGTTCAAGGAGCAGCCGATTCAGCCGGGAGTGGTCCTTGTGAAGTCGGCTGATGCCGCGCGAGACAACGCCAAGAAGATGCTCGGCAACACGCTCGTCACGATTCAAACGGGTGACGAGGGCAAACAGGTCAGCGTGGTCCTGATCGAAGAGGGTCTGAAGATTGCAAAGGAACTGTACCTCGGCGTCGTCGTGGATCGCGAGTCGGGCGGACCGATGCTGATCGCCTCATCCGCAGGTGGCATGAACATCGAAGACGTGGCACACACCACTCCCGAGATGATCCTCCATGAAGCATTCGATGTCGAAGCGGGACTGCTCGGCTATCAAGCCCGCAACGTGGCGTATCGCCTCGGTCTCGAGGGTGTCTCCGTCCGCAATGCCGAGAAACTCTTGAAGCAACTCTGCCAGTTCTTCATCGACCGCGATTGCAGTATGGTTGAGATTAACCCGCTCGTCGTCACGGCGGATGGCGACCTCGTCGTGGGCGATGCCAAGGTCACCTTTGACGACAATGCCCTGTTCCGTCATCAGGATTTGCTATCACTCCGCGACCTCAATGAAGAGGAACCCAACGAATTTGCGGCTCAAAAGTTCGGGTTGAGCTACGTCAAGCTCGAAGGAAATCTTGGCTGCCTTGTGAACGGAGCGGGCTTGGCGATGAGCACAATGGATATTATTAAGTATCACGGAGGCGCACCGGCTAATTTTCTCGATGTCGGCGGCGGCGCCAATGTCGAGCAGGTGACGGAAGCTTTTCGTATTATCCTCGCCGACCCTCACGTGAAGGGGGTGTTGGTTAATATTTTTGGCGGCATCATGAAGTGCGACACGATCGTGACCGCACTCTTGTCGGCCTACGACACAATCGGCATCAAAGTACCCCTCGTCGTCCGCCTCGAAGGAACCAATGTCGAACTCGCTCGTAAGATGCTGGCCGAGAGCGGCAAGCAAATCACCATCGGCACCGACCTGACTGACGCGGCAAAAAAAGCTGTCGCGTCCCTCCAGGCCTGATAAGCCCCCAAGACCCTGAACTGTCCAAACCACACGAAAGGAAGAGCGGCGAAAAAGAAAAGACGGTCAGAGTTCCGGTCGCTTGTCGCTCGTTCACCCGCATCTTTCCGACTCGCATGGTTCAACCTCCTCCATGATCAACACACGAAATTCCACTAGGTCTAGGCGATCAACGATATGAGTATCCTTGTCGATCAGAACACAAAAATCATTTGCCAAGGCATCACGGGCAAGTCCGGATTGTTTCACTCACAACAGTGTCGGGCCTACGCCCAAGAGCATCGTCCCGGTGAAAACGTCTTCGTCGGCGGATGTACCCCCGGCAAAGGCGGTAGCGAGATCGATGGCTTCCCGGTTTTTAATACGGTCGAAGAGGCCCTCAAGAAGACCGGAGCAAACTGCTCTCTGATCTTCGTCCCGCCGCCGTTCGCCGCTGAGGCCATCTTGGAAGCGAACGATGCGGGAATTGGATTGATCGTCTGCATCACGGAGGGAATTCCGGTCCTCGATATGGCGCGCGTTCATCGCGCGATGCAGGGGAGCAAGAGCCGCCTGATCGGCCCAAACTGTCCCGGCATCATCACTCCCGGCGTGGCCAAGATCGGTATCATGCCTGGTTACATTCACCAGCCAGGTCCAGTGGGACTGATCAGCAAGAGTGGTACGTTGACGTATGAAGCGGCTTGGCAATTGGGGAACGTCGGCCTCGGCCAATCGACCGCCATCGGCATTGGCGGCGACCCGATCATCGGCACAACTTACATCGATCTCCTGCAAATGTTTCAAGCGGACCCACAAACCGAATCGATCCTGCTGATCGGCGAAATCGGAGGCAACGCCGAAATCCAGGCCGCGGAGTACATCAAGGCTCACGTGACCAAACCGTGTGCCGCCTTCATTGCCGGAGCGACCGCTCCCCCCGGAAAACGCATGGGCCACGCCGGTGCGATCATTTCTGGAGGCAGCGGCACCGCTGCCGAAAAACAAGCGGCACTCGAAGCGGCCGGAGTCGAAGTCGCTCACAGCCCCGCCGACATGGGCACTGCCTTGCAGCGTGCGATTGCCAAACGCAAGTAGTCCGAAGAACCGCTGCCGAGCGGAAGAACAATGCTACTCGGATTTGGGCCACCGGCAGGACACCACATCCACCCCACAGGGCCTGCGGCAGACCAAGCGGAACGCCCCCGATCAGAGTCACATCGGAAAATCATGGCATTCCGCGTGTCACGATCCGTCCGCTCGCTTGATTGCCACACGTCTTGCAATCGAGTGAGTCATCTCCACAGCGTGTCGCTGAACGATACGTTGGCGGGAACTGAACTTCAGGGCAGATCCTGATAACGATCGATGGCTGAGCGATCGTCTTGAACGTTGACAACACCGGTCAGAGCAGGTTTCAGCGGATGGCATTGCACCCCTAGTGAGCTTCTCCCGCCTCAGGAAGTCTGCCGCCGAGGCGTGGAATAGCCCTTCCTACGGGGCCTGTCGTTGGAACAATTTCGTGCGATGGGAACCAACGGGAGCGGGATCGAGCAACACGGAACACCTGCTGTCTTTCGTCTTCGGACGGTGGACACGGTCTCCAGGGATCGCTATTCGTGATGACTCTTGGGCCGTATCCATCCCACAAAATGCAGGAGTCCAAACATGCCGGCCACTCAACTCGATCAATTGAAACAATTCACCACAGTGGTCGCCGATACGGGTGACTTTGAGTCTATGAAGCAGTACCAACCACGTGACGCGACAACGAATCCGTCGTTGATTCTCGCCGCGGCATCCAAGCCAGAGTATGCCTATCTCGTTGATAAGGCGGTCGCCGATCGGCAAACGTCTGGGCTGACAGGGACGCAGCGTGTTGAAGACGTGATCGACCACGTCTTGGTCAATTTCGGGTCAGAAATCTTAAAGATTGTTCCCGGACGCGTCTCAACAGAAACCGATGCCCGCCTGTCATTCGATACGGCCGGAACGTTGGCGAAGGCTCGGCAACTGATCTCGCTGTATGAAGCCCGCAACATCGAACGCGAGCGGGTGCTGATCAAGATCGCCTCAACATGGGAGGGGATTCACGCCGCCGAAGTCTTGGAACGCGAGGGAATTCACTGCAACCTAACGCTGCTGTTTTCGTTCGCGCAGGCCGTGGCTTGTGCTCAGGCCGGCGTACAACTTATCTCGCCGTTCGTCGGACGTATCCTCGACTGGTACAAGGCGGCGATGAAACGCGACTACCTCGGTGCAGAAGACCCAGGCGTTGTGTCGGTCACTCAGATTTACAACTACTACAAAAAGTTCGGCCACGAGACGGAGGTTATGGGAGCCAGCTTCCGCAATAAAGCGGAAATCATCGAACTGGCGGGCTGCGATCTGCTCACGATCAGCCCCGCACTACTGGGCGAACTCGCGGCCTCGACCGAGCCCCTCACCCGCAAGCTCGATGCCCATGCCGCCAACTCGCTACCGCTCGACAAAGTGACGTTCGATGAAAAAACGTTCCGCCTGCAACTGAACGACGACGCGATGGCCACCGAGAAGACAGCCGAAGGAATCCGAAAATTTTCCGCTGACATCGTGCGGCTCGAACAGCTCATCGTCGCCAAACTCGCCTAAGCCGTGCCACACGGATTGAATCACCGACCGAAGGCCTGTGTCGCGGTGGTGTTTCGATCACGGGTCCTATCGCTGAGACGAGTTCCAAAGTGGATCGATCGAACCTTAAACCCGAAACTCAACCTCTTCGTGAAGGCGGAACGCGACACGCGACACGCGACACGCGGCAAAAATGTGCGGTCGATCGTGCTCCCACGCGGATTCAGACAACTCCCGTGAGAGCCAAGACGGCGACAAGACAATCCTGGAAATCTGGATCGATCGCAAAACCGACACGAAAGATTTCTTGGTCTTTCGCCTGTGATTGGCCACGGTCATCCAACAGGATTGACCTCGACCTGTGTACGCATCCGCCTGACGTTGAAAAGGTTACTTTTCGTCGTCGGCAGAGGTCCATGGGTCGAGTGAGGTCGAGTCGCTACACAGTTCGTGCGGCTGAAAATAAATGGCGATTTCACGCGTGGCCGCTTCCGGACTATCACTCGCGTGGACCAAGTTCATCTGGCGACTCATCCCCAAATCCCCGCGGATGGTTCCCGGGGCGGCATCACGTCCATTGGTTGGCCCAATCATTCCGCGAACGACGCCAATCACCCCGATCCCTTCGAGAACGAGTGCGATCACTGGACCCGACGTGATAAATTTTTCCAGCAATGGATAGAACGCCTTGGTGGCGTGCTCGGCGTAGTGTTGCTTGGAGAGCTCGGATGTGACTTTCAGTAATTTCATGCCGACGGTCTTGAGACCCTTCTGTTCAAAGCGACCGAGGATCTCTCCGGTCAATCGACGAGCAACAGCATCGGGTTTGAGCAGGACGAATGTGCGTTCGAGAGGCATGACAGATTCCTTGAATGATTGTCTGAAGAACATGAGCCAAGAAAAAAAGGGAGACGATATGACATCTCGTCAATCCGGACGGGCGGGTGATCGCCCATCACGCTCCGGTCATCAGCTGACGGAATGATTGAAACAGGTAACTGCTGTCGTGGGGGCCGGCCGACGCTTCCGGATGGTACTGGACACAGAAGGCCGGAAACTCTCTGTGTCGCATCCCTTCCACCGTCTGGTCGTTCAGATTGATGTGCGTCACTTCAAGACAACGGGGAAGAGTTTCCGTGGAGATCGCGAAGCCGTGATTCTGTGACGTAATTTCCACTCTCCCATTTTGCTGATTCAGAACCGGCTGGTTGACACCACGATGGCCGAATTTCAATTTATAAATATCGGCTCCACAGGCCAACCCCATCAATTGATGGCCCAGACAAATCCCGAACACCGGGACCCGACCGAGCAAGCCTCGAATCGTCTCCACCGCATAGGCCAGCGGTCTCGGGTCACCCGGACCATTGGAAAGAATGACGCCATCGGGTCTGTGGGCCAAGACTTCCACAGCGGTTGCCGTTCCAGGAACGACAGTGACTCGGCAACCCAAGCTGCGCAGATGCCTCAGAATATTCCATTTCATGCCGTAATCAATCGCGACGACGTGCCATTCTCGTTCCGTTGAGATTGGCGAGGAAGAGTGAGGGGAATTTAGAGAGAGGTTTGTCATGGGGGACAGGCCTTCCGTCCAGGGAAATGTCGTCGTCGGCATCACCTCACGGACCAGATCTCGTCCGATCAGATCAGGGCTCGATTGTGCCTTTCCGACCAGTGAGGCATCGTCCAGATCCGTTGTCGAGAGGACGCCTGTCATGGCACCGCGACTCCTCAACCGTCGCACGAGGGCTCGTGTATCAATTCCCTCGATTCCGATGACATTCGCCTGCAGAAGATAGTCTCCCAGTGAATTCGTCGAACGAAAATTGCTGGGAATGCAACAGTTTTCCCGGACAACAAAACCACGAATCGAAAGGGTGTTGCTTTCCGCATCAGAAGGATTGACGCCATAGTTGCCGATTAGCGGATAGGTCATGGCCACGATTTGACCGCAATAGGACGGGTCCGTGAGAATTTCCTGATAACCGGTCATGCTCGTGTTGAAGCAGACCTCACCAAAAACCTCACCTTCGGCTCCGAATCCTGTTCCAGTGAAGACCGTTCCGTCGGCCAAAGCGAGCTTGGCGGGTTTCAGCATGGTGAACCTTGATGAGGTGACACGATCCGGTACGAAGCGATGGAATATCCAATCCGAAATCTGAATTTTTAGCCCCTCTTTGTAACAAACAGAGTCTCGATTTTGAAGAGATCGGCAAGAAAGAGACGGGCCATCGCTGTTTTCAATGGAAGCGGCGACGACCACGGACTTGCGGCGCGGCCCTGGATCTCGAAAAACGGCCGGCCCGACGACATCGAGGCTCCGCGACCTGAACGCCTGATACCCCCCACGGCAACAGACCCTCGTCTGTCGCCACTGGCGTAAAAAGGCCGGCTTGAGAGTTGTCAGACCCGTTCGCGAGATCCGGATTCAAGATCTGATTATCCCGGCTTGCCGCTCTGTGTCACAACAAACGACTTGAACCGGAATTCACCATGTTGAGGATCGCTCATTATAAAGAACAATTGGCCCATCAATGGACGGAACCGATCCTGGCAAACAGAATAGCCGTTGTGCTTTCCGATGCGGCGTTGCGCAATGATCCCGGGCGAACGCAGCAGAGCCCGATCATGGCAAACCGCTGGTTGGCTCTGCTGGAACATCTCACACATCGCGGAGACGTGCATTTCGCCCTGACGCAGAAATCCCATTAAAATCTTCCAACGAATTCCGTCGGCAAGGAACTCGAAGAGCTTGACCAAATCCGATTGCCGTGTTTCAGACAACTCAGACGAGGGAACGCTTTCGGAAGGAGGAACGTTGAACGGAAAGGTTCCGCCTTGGTGAAAACTTCCCTGTGTCGCAGGGAGGGCGGTAATTGCTGAAATGATAGATTTTCTCTCTCCGGGGCTCCATCGGTTGTTCATCTGCAAACCTCGGCATTCGATTCTTATCACCTTCGGACAACGTGGCAATCGGTCGAGGAAAACACCGTCGAAACAGCCAACAAAAGCCACAAATGTAGTAAGTTTTTGCCACGAATTTGCCCTGTGGTTGATATTGGAACCCACCAAAACCGACTATCGTCAGAGTGCAATACGAGACGGAAGACCTCTCGGGGTTGACCACAAAGGGTTTCCAAGGATCCGAGCGAGGCATCCTCGAAAAAGGGGATACGAGACGACGGGATTGACAACAATCAGCGTTCGAGAATATCGATGAAGACGTGATGAACCGTTATTTTTTCCCTGCGAGCAATCGCCGCCCGAACGGGTCTGCTAAAGTCAGTCTGAGTCTGGCGGCGGTTTACGGAACCGTCAAAAAATCTCTCATTTTTCCGGACTCAAAACGAAAAGTTCGCCGACTTCGCCCTCCAAAGTCGATGTCTGCATTCAAGTCGAAATGCCGGAAAACACGGGACGTTTTGTTCTTTTGGCGGCGTGACCTTCGAGGTGATCTGTGGCAGCATTTGGTGATTTGGCAGGCAAGTCTGCAATCGTGACCGGCGCTTCGAGCGGAATTGGGCGTGCCATTGCACTCGAATTCGCCCGGGCTGGAGCGAATGTCATTGTCCACTATTCGCAGTCAAGGGAAGCGGCAGAATCGGTCGCGGCACAGATCCGTCTGTTGGGAGTCCGTTCCACGGCGTTGGCCGCTGATTTTTCCTCAGTCGAATCGTGTCATCAGCTGATCACAACGGCATTTTCGGCTTGGGGATCTCTCGATATTTTTGTCCAGAACGCAGGTGTTGACTTACTGACTGGCGACGCCGCACAGTTGGCATACCAGACAAAACTTGAGCGACTTCTGGACGTCGATGTTCGGGCGGGAATGATTTTAGCCAAGAAAGCAGGAGAGCAAATGCTTCACGCGGGAGGAGGCGCAATTCTGATGATCGGCTGGGATCAGGCAGACCGGGGCATGGCGGGTGACAGTGGTGAATTGTTCTGTGCCGCGAAGAATGCCGTCATGGGTTTTAGTCGTTCCCTCGCCCTGAGTCTGGCTCCGAAAATTCGTGTGAACTGCATCGCCCCCGGGTGGATCAAGACGGCTTGGGGCGAGATGGCGAGCGAAACTTGGCAGCAACGAGTTCTGCACGAGACGCCGCTCCTTCGTTGGGGGCAACCCGAGGACATTGCCCGCTTGGCACGGTTTCTGGTCAGTGACGATGCCGCGTACATCACCGGACAGGTCATCAACTGCAATGGTGGAGCCGTGCGTTGAGCATCTCGACCAAACGCATCCTTTTTGTGACAGGCCGGTTGGCGGAGCACTCGTTAAAAGAGTTGCTTGTCACTCTCGCCCCACGTGCCGGGTTCGAATAC
>Ga0114966_10000862_pt1 | contig 28624 bp, 33 predicted proteins | sample M_130207_XF_Meta_FD_87029 | JGI IMG/M metagenome (GOLD analysis project Ga0114966, IMG submission 87029) | Freshwater microbial communities from Lake Montjoie, Canada to study carbon cycling - M_130207_XF_MetaG | ecosystem: Environmental > Aquatic > Freshwater > Lake | place: Lake Montjoie... | reverse complement strand
TTGATTTTTTCTACAATTGAAGATGAATCAATAGGATATAGAATCATTTCTTATTGTAATTATCCAGTAAATAATGGAGTTAGAGGATGTGGTTTAGTCAGAGAAAATAAGTGGGGAAAATTACCATTAGCTTCTAAGAAGCCACTAATTATTGCTCAAATAGAAACTGCAAATTCTGTAGAAAATTTAAGTTCGCTATTACAAGTGCCATTTGATTATTATATTATAGGACCATATGATTTATCTAGTTCATTGACATTTCCAGGAAATTTCGAAAATAAAACATTTAAAAATTATATGGAAATAATTTACGATAAAATTCCGTTGAGTAAATTGGGATTATTTTTGCCCACTTTTGAAAACATGAAAACGATTTCTTTAGATAACAAGCCTGAATTACTTATATGGGGAATGGATACAAATTTTATCACAGATGGCATCAAGAGAGTTGATTTATGAATGAATTATTGTTAAAACTTAAATACATATCAGAAAAACATGGCGTAATAGGAATTAAACAATCTTTTGAAGATGAAGGCGCTTTATTAGAAGATGTTATTTCTGTTAGAAGAATAACAGAATTATGCAATTTGATGTCATTTGTGAAAGTTGGGGGCTGCGAAGCTAACACGGACATATATAATTGCTTAAAATTAGGAGTTAATGGAATTATTGCTCCAATGGTTGAGTCATCTTTTGCAGTTTCTAAATTTATGGATTGCTATGATGAAAGGTCTGAATATTACATCGTTGTTGAATCAAAAACATCATACATGAATATTGATGAAATTTTAGAAACAGCTCATGAAAAATTAACTGGTGTAATTGTAGGAAGATCAGACTTAACTAAATCTTACGACCTAAATAAAATCGAAACAGATAGTGATTTCATTTACTCTATTGTCAAAGATGTTTTTACAAAAGCTAAAAAATACAATTTACTTACAACTTTGGGTGGAAATGTAAGCATCAAAAGTTCAGAATTCATAAAAGAAATGTATGAGTTAGATTTGATAAATAGGGTTGAAACAAGAAATGTTGTCATTGAACTAAATGACAAGAATGTTGATGAGATCAATTTAGCTATACAAGAATCAATAGATTTTGAAATTCTTCTTTTAAAAAATAAATTACAAGTTAGCTCAGATCTTAGCGAAGATTATTTGAGAAGAATCAAATTATTAAGTTCGAGAAAATAATGAACAGATATGAAACGTTAAAAAATTTACTTGAAGATGAAAATTGTTTCAAGATGATCTGTGGTGCCGGTAATGAGGATACAGTTCAAGTAAAGAAACTTGCCTTTGTATATACCCTTGCTGGCGCTAAAATTTTGGACGTTTCTGCTAATGTCAAAGTTGTTCAAGCAGCAATGGAAGGTATAGATTTAGCTTATTCATATTGCGCAAATTTAAAAACAACAATTGATGTCAGACCATATATTATGGTTAGTATAGGGATGCCAGGAGACCATCACGTTAGAAAATCTTATATAGATCCTAATAAGTGCATAGGATGTACTTTGTGCATACCAGTATGTCCTACAGATGCTATACCCAAAAATTTTGTCAAAGAATTAGATATTTTCAAAACTTTGAATGGTTCATTTGATCATCCTGATAGTTCAAAAGAAATTGTAATTAAGGACTTGTGTATAGGGTGTGGTAAATGCAGCAATATTTGTCCCAAAGATGACATTATTTCGTATAGACATAGCTTCAGAGAATTAAACATATTATTGCCAAAATGTTTAGAAGCTGGTGCAGAATTGTTCGAATTACATGCTGCTGTAGGTGAAGATGACATCACATTGAAAGAGTGGCAATTAATTTGTGATATCAATAGCAATAATTATAATTCAATGTGTTTAGATAGATTAAATCTGGGAAATCTAAAATTAGAACATAGAGTATCTCAAGCTAAACAAATAGCAAAAGATAAAATTATGATTCAAGCTGATGGTTATCCTATGAGTGGTGGAGAAGATGATTTCAATACAACTTTACAAGCTGTAGCTTGTGCCGATGTTGTTAATAAGAAATTCAATATGAAGCTCAATAAAAAAAGAGAGATAGATGAACTTGGAAAAGAAAAAATATCTTCTAAAAAAATCTACAAATCTTTGACCAGTAATGATGTCATTCCTTTATTAATTTCTGGTGGAACTAATTCACATTCCAAAGAATTAGCCAATTTATCAGGTGTAAGAATAAATGGTGTTTCTATTGGTACATATGCTAGAGACTTAATTGAAAAGTTTATTGTTGAAAAAGATTTTTACGAAAATCATAAACTTATCGAATCAGCTTACTTAGTATCAAAGAATTTAGTTGAATTAAACAATAGGAAATATGATGAAAAAGAAAGATAGCTATGTAATTGCTGTGGATTTTGATGGCACTTTATGTGAATATGCTTTTCCTGAAATTGGTGAGCAAAAACAACATCATAAAGAACTATTAGAATTATTGATTCAAATGAGATCTAAAGGTCATAAATTAATTTTATGGACTTGCAGAGGAGACAATGCTGAATATCCTTGTTTATCTCAAGCAACAAATTGGTGCAAAAAACAAGGATTGGAATTTGATTCCATTAATGAAAATATTAAAGGCACCAAAAAATTGTCAGGTCCAAGCCCAAAAGTTGTAGCTGATTTTTACATTGATGATAAAGCTATATGCTTTGATGAAAAAGAATTTTTATCATCTATTGAAGCACTAAAGAATTTATGAACATAATCATCACTGGCGCTGGAGGATTTCTTGGGTCTAACATTTGCAACAGTTTATCTAAAAATCACAAGATATTAGCATTTTCCAGAAAATGTGAAAATATAAATATCAACGAAAATGTTCAGTTTGTAAAATATGATCTTGCAAATATTGATGATTTTGAAAATACAATATTAGATTTCAAACCTGATTTGCTCATACATTGTGCTTGGATTGGTGGCAACAATTTCAATGACACAAATTCTATAATTCAATTTGAAAATATTGTAGCTGGATTAAGATTATTAGAAATCATCAAAAAGAGCAATATTACAAAATTTATTGGAATAGGCTCTGCTGCAGAATTTGGTTTTCACAATTTTCCAGTTAATGAAGATGCAATCAAAAATCCTTATAGTTTGTATGGTTCTAGCAAAAAATATTTTTATGATTTAGCAAAACATATTTGTGAAACTAACAAAATTGATTTTAACTGGGTATATCCTGTTTATGTTTATGGTCAAAATGATATCAAAACAAGATTAATTCCTAAAGTTATTAGTTTGTGCTTGAAGAATGAAAATTTCACTTTAGATAGCTGTGATTCCCTTGTTGATTACTTGTATGTTAAAGATTTTGTTTTTGGTATAAATGAAATAATTGACAAAAATGTACTTGGAAAAATCATTATATCCTCGGGCAAAACATACAAAATAAAAAATATAGTTGAAAATATTGCCAGTTTATGTAATTTTGCTGGTGAAATTTCTTTTGATGCAAGCAGAGATAGATTAGGATTTCAAAAATATTTTTGTGGCGATAATTCAAAACTTGTAAAAACTACTGATTGGAAAGAAATTCATAGTTTATCTAACGGTTTACTTAAAACGATTGAAGGTATAAAAAATGCAAAATAAATTTATTGATTTGATATGTTTGATAAAAGACGAGAATGACAAAGAAGTATTTTGGAGAACTGACGATAAAGATTTCACTACTTATAATGTCTTAAGTCAAGAAACAGAATTATTAGAATTAGTAAAGCCTTATCTAAATGGCAATAGAATCATGATACAGGCTGGTGGAAATTGTGGCTTGCAAGTTGAAAAGTTTGCTTTATATTTTCAAAGTGTATATACTTTTGAACCAGACCCAAAAAGTTTTCATTGTTTAGTAAATAATTTACCATATAAAAATGTCATAAAATTGCAAGCTTGTTTAGGAGAAAAAAGAACAAGCATTTTCCTAAACCTTGATCCTAATGATATTGGTGGAAATTTTGTTGGAAAAGAATCTGGAACAATAGAAATAGATTTAGACTCTGGATCATTGGGTGGAAATGTTTCTAAAAATTATTCAGGATATGTTCCCTTAATTAGAATTGATGATATGAATTTGCCACATTGCGACATGATTCAATTAGATATAGAAGGTTCAGAATTAAATGCTCTTTATGGAAGTAATGAGACTATTAATAAATATAAACCTGTTATTGTTGTTGAACTTTGTGAACCTTGGCTCAATCGCTATGGTCATACTCCAAGTTTAGTCCGTCAACACCTGAGTAGTTTAGGTTATGTCCAAGTAAATACATACACAACCGACTACATTTTTGTTCATAAAGATAAACTATGAAAAATTTAGTAATAACCACTTTTATTGGAGATTGTCCTAGACACTCATTGCCTATTCATGAAAGATATTGTGAAAAATACAATTTAGATTTGCATGTCATCACTGAAAACAAAATTGGATGGAGAGACTTAGGCTTTGAAAAGTTTATTGCAGTTGATTTATTGAATGATTATGACAGAGTTTTATATATTGATGGTGATGTGTTAATTACTCCTCAAGCTCCAAATATTTTTGAAGTTTACACTGATCCTGTACCATTTTATGGATTTCATGAAAGCGGTTTCACAGGACAAAATAACAGAGATCCATTGGTTAGAGAAATTATAAATTGTTTTGATAATCAATTTATAATTTGGCCAAAGGAATGGAATAGAAAACTTAGATATTTCAATTCAGGAATTTTGCTTTTTTCCAAACATCATCAAGATCAATTAGGAAAGTTCAGAGAAATAGATAGCATCACTGGTCATCTACCTATGACTGATCAAACATGCTTAAATGCGATGATTGCCAAATTCAATATGCCATTCAAGAATCTTGATTGGTATTGGAATCGTGGTGATATGGGTGTGCCTGATCCAAATCTTTTAAGGTATCAATCTAACTTCATCCATTATTGTGGTCAAGGATATACTTTCTATAGCAATGTTGGCAAATATGATATTTTAAAAAGTGATTTAGAATTTTTGTATCCTGAATTTGCTCAGTCAGATTTACCTATTGAACTACAACAATTCGATTTGCTATATCAAAAAGGCTACAATATTTAGAACTTATTTTTAGGTATAATTTAATTATGAACTATAGTGAAACAAGGCCTTGGGGATTTTTTAAAAATCTTTTAGAACGAGATGACTGCAAAGTAAAAATTATTACAATTAAACCTGGACAAGCTCCCAGTTATCAATCCCATCAATTTCGATGTGAACGATATACGATAATTCAAGGTGAAGCTAAAATAACTTTAGATGGAGTTGATACCACTTACACTAAAGGCGATATTGTAAATGTTGATTTTCAACAAAAACATCAAGTTAGATGTGTAAGTGATATTGACTTAATATTTATTGAAGTTCAACTTGGCACTTATTTTGGCGAAGATGACATTGTTCGACATGAAGATGATTACAAAAGGTTATAAAGCATTATGATAGATATGAATAATTACATGAAAGTTAGACAAGGAAACGACTGGCAAGAAAAGTTTTCTTTTGAACATGGAACTTTATTTCAAGGGTTGATTATTTTAAACAAATGTAAAACTATTCTAGAGATTGGAGTGTCTACTGCTCGGACTACTAAATTATTATGTCAAGCTGCTCAAATCAATGGTGGCATAGTTTATGGATACGATCTTTGGGATATACATGGTGTAAATAATCAATTTCCTGCTTCTTCTACAAAAGAAAAAAGTGCACAATATTTGACTTCTGCTGGATTTACTAATTTTGAGTTTACTACAATCAATACTAAAACTCCAGAATTTCATAAGCTAATCAAAACTAAACATCCAAAAATTGATTTTGCTTTTATTGATGGTTGTCATTCTTATGATGGTGTGCTAAATGATTTCAATGCTGTATATAAAAATTTAAGTGAAACAGGCATAATTGCTTTTCATGACACTGCAAAAATTGATGGTTCTAGAGAATTTAATATTGATCTTAGGACTAAATTTTTTGATGGAACATTTGATGTTGTAGATTTTCCATTTGGTAGTGGTGATTACAATGTGGGTGTTTCATTACTTGTTAAAAGATCGTATGCTGTATTGGGAGATAAAAATACAATTATTGAACAATGCAATCCTGTCAATAATTATGATGAAATTTATAAAAAAGAGCAAGATTGGTTCAATGAAGAATTGAGACTAGCAAATGAACGTCGTAATAACAACTAGTGGTATTGGATCAAGATTAGGAGATCTCACCAAGCATACGAATAAATGCTTGGTGAGAGTTGATGATAAACCTGCTATTTCTCATATTATAGAATCTTATCCAAATGATACTAATTTTGTTATCACACTAGGTCATTACGGAGATCATGTAAAACAATTTTTATCTTTAGCGTACCCTGATAAAAAAATTACCTTTGTTGAAGTTGATGTATATGAAGGCGAGGGTAGTTCTTTAGGGTATTCCATATATAAATGCAAGGATAAAATCAATGGACCTTTTATTTATCATGCTTGTGATTCAATTATCAAAGATTTAAAGATTTACAATAATAATTTTATCATTGGCAGTAAAAAAGACAATGTTTCACAATATCGCACCTTGAGAAATTCAAGCAGCAGAATATATGACAAGGGTGAGATAGAATATGATCTTGCTTATTGTGGTATATGTGGTGTTAAAGATTATAAGAAATTTTTTAATCTTTTAGGAAACTACCTAAATAAAAATTTTGCAGACTTGACTGAAGTTGATGTCTTAAATATCATGTCTTCTGAATCAAAGTTTGACGTGGTAGAAGTTAATGAATGGTTTGATATTGGAAACAATGGAGAACTTCACAGCACACGTAAACACTTTCATTCAAAATATCATGTTTTAGATAAGCCTGAAGAATCAATTTATTTTTTTGATGATTTTGTAATTAAATTTTTTAGTAATCCAATAATTGTAAAAAATAGAGTTCAAAGAGCAAAAGACATGGAAGATATTGTTCCAAAAATTGTCGCTCATACAGAAAATTTTTACAAATATAAAATAGTAGAATCCAATTTATACGCTTCAGTTATAAGTACAGAAAATTTTGAAAAACTTTTATCATGGAGCAAAGATGACTTATGGAAAAATGTTGAATTTGAAAATTTTAATTCTTTGTGTTTAGATTTTTACTATCATAAAACAATTGAAAGAATTAATAAATTTTGCGTACATTTTCCTGATGACAGTATTTATATCAATGATTTGAAAATTCCAAAAGTATCGGATTTACTGAAAGAAATTGATTTTGAATATTTAGCAAACGGTATTCCAGTTAGGTTTCATGGTGATTTTATTCTAGATAATATTCTCTTTGATGGTAATAAATTCAAACTTATAGATTGGAGACAAGACTTTCAAGGTACTGTTGAATGCGGAGATATTTATTATGATTTAGCAAAATTGAATCATAGTTTAACTTTGAATCATAGAGTTTTAGATTCTCAACTGTTCAACATAGATTACGTTGGCAAAGATCAAATAAAATTAGATATATTAGTTCCATTTATGAACAAGCAATGTCAAAAACAATATCACAAATGGATTGTCGATAATAATTTTGACTTAAAAAAGATAAAAATTTTAACATGTTTGATTTGGCTAAATATGTCTCCATTGCATGAATATCCATTAAGTAATTTTTTGTTTAATTTTGGAAAATACAATTTATTTATGAATTTGCGAGGTATGGATGATTAAATTTTTTGTTGGACCTATGAGTAAGCAAATTGTTGATTGTCTATTAAAGCAAAACCCTGCTTTATTTGGATTTATACCTAGTAGAAGACAAGTGGACTATAAAAGTGGCTATGTAAATAATTGGTCAACTGAATCTTTTGCATCATATGTAAAAGACACAAAACCAGAATTCACTATATGTAGAGATCATGCTGGTGCTATGCAAGGAGCATTCCCTGATGATGGGTATGCGAGCTTGGAATCAGATGCTTTGCATTTTGATATGATTCAAATTGATCCATTCAAATACACTAAAAGCATACAAGAAGCTATCATTTTAACTACTGATTACATAAAGTTTTGTCATAATATAAATAAAAATTTATCTTATGAAATAGCTACTGAAGAATCTATTTTTTATTTTGATGAAAAAACACTTGAACATTTTATAGATTCTGTTCACAAAGAATTAGGTCTTATATTTGATAAAATTTCTCATATAGTAATTCAATCAGGGACAAAATTGAAAGGAAATAATCAAATTGGTAATTATTCTTCTGAACGTCTTGTAAATCAAATAAATATTGTCAAAAAGTTTGATAAATTTAGCAAAGAACATAATGGTGATTACATTGATACTAGAATAATCAAACAAAAATTTGATTTGGGGTTAGATTGTATAAACATTGCGCCAGAATTTGGATATTTGCAAACATGTTCTATATTAGATTGTATTAGTGAAGAAAAATTTGAATTATTTTATAAATTATGTTTTGATTCTGGAAAATGGAAAAACTGGGTTGGTCCAGAATTTGATCCAATAAACAATAAGTCTGAACTTATAAAAATAAGTGGTCATTATGTTTACTCGAATGAAGTTTTTGTAAATGAAATATTAGATGAAATAGATGAATCTTTCATCTATAATAAAATAAATAAAAAACTAGGTGAACTAATTGATATCGTCTAAACCAACAATTTTTTGTGATATTGATGGAACATTGGTTAAACATGAACCACCATCAACAAGCTGCAGACCAAGCCACTCTCTTGAGCTCTTGCCTGGAACTCTTGAAAAATTAATGGAGTGGGAAAAAAACGGTTTTAGAATAATATTGACTACTGGCAGAAAAGAAAGTATGCGTAAAGCTACTGAAAAGCAATTATCAGAGGTTGGTATATTTTATGATTTACTCATCATGGGAATTGGTGGAGGTCCAAGATACTTAATAAATGATAAAAAACCTGATGGTGAAGTAGCTTGCTTTTGCATTTCCCCTGATAGAAATGTTGGAATTAAGGATATAGAAATATTATGATTTTATTCTTAAATGTTTTTTTAACTGAAGAAAAATTTAAAACTCAAGGAAATGTCGTTAGACAGAACGCAAAATATTCAGATAAAGTTGATGTTTTTAAATATATGTTGTCAAGTTTGTCTGATTTTTATTCTTGGAAAAAAGTAATTATTAACGTAAAACTTGACACTGTTTACTTTCACCGCAAACAAGAACTTCATGAATTTATTAATAATTGTTTTGATAAGTATCCTTTGATTGTAAGAGAATATAGAAATGAATATCAATCAGAATGGAAGAAAGATTATGATCTTTTAGATGATGATTTAATATTGTTTTCTTGTAATCATGATCATGTTTTTATTGATCCTGATCCAACTTATTTCAAGAATATCGTAGAACAATACAGAAATTATGATGATTATTTAGGAATACAATTTTCACATTGGCCTGAGCATTGCTACAGTTCATTCGATAATTCTGGAAATTTTCAATTTTTAGAAGACCATATTAAATCAAAGGGAAAGTGTTGTGATTCTATTCAAGTAATCAACAGAAAAACTTATCATCACTGGTGGGTGGAACACAAATTACCAGATGTAGCTTTCCCAAGAGCTGATGGTATCAGCACTCCAGCATTAGATTTATTTAGTTGGTTTTCAAAATCAACAATTATAACTCCCTATAGAGAAATAGCTCGCCATTTTGATGGATATCAACATACAATTTGGCAGTATCTTCCTAATGAAGTGTTGCCAGTTTTAGAAATTCCTGATGGATTTTTTGAAAATAATATTAAGATAAATTACTCTTGTTCGTATAGACAAAATTTTACTAATATCAATCCAACTTACGATAAATTGAAAATTTTTGATGAAAAGGGATATGATTTTTATTTTTCTAAAGAATATATTCCTTATTTTTGGAAAAATAGAATTTCGGAATTTAATAATGATTTTCAAGGATTTGCGAGCATTTATTCTGAAGAAGAACTTTTTTATATTCATTTGACCAGAATTGTAAATATTTGGAATATAGGCAGAAATATAAGTTCTGAAAATTCTTGGACTTTGAGAAATAAAGTTATTGAATGGTATAGGAAATTAGCATAAAAAAAAAGAGGCTTTATGCCTCTTTTTTTAGAATGGAACTTTTCCTCTTAGAATATCCGACAACATAATCCAATCACTAATTTTAGCCTTTAAAGGATCCTTGAATGCAGCTGGTTGATTTTTCTCAAAGAAATAATGTCCTGACCAAGCAAATGGGTAAACAATAAATGGTGTCAATATAAGAAACCAATAAAATCCAAAATAGAAACAACCTACTACCCAGGCGATAGTCATAAATTGACCCAAAACATGTAATCTTCTGCACACTTTATTTTGGTGCAAAGTTAGATACATTTCATAATATTCTTTCATATTCATATAGTACAAACTCCCTTCTTTTGAACTACTTTTGTGGCACATTCTTGAGCAAATTTTATTGCAAGAATAATATCCTTAGTTCTAATAAATTCACAAACTAATCCAGAAACAAATGTATCTCCTGCACCCGAAACATCTTTTATGTTGACTTTTTCTACAGGATAAATTACGCTATTATATTCACAACCTTCATCTGATCTTGTAATGATCATTTTTTCATATAAACCTAATGCATCAATAGTATGTTTAGTCCGATCGAATTCTGTATGATTTATTTTTATGAATGTCACTGATTTGCACCATTCGCCTAGGATTTTTTTTGTGTCTAAAAATACATTGGAATTATTTGAAGCAATAAATTCAATATCTTCTTCAGATAAAAAACCTTTGCAATAATCACTAATTACAATAGCGTCATAACAAACATTTTCATGAGAATTATTTGTAATATTTTTCAATAATTCATTAGATATTTGTGCTGTCTTGTCATTTGCATCTATACGAAGTAATAGTGTATTTGTGCGCTCATCAATGTATCTTGTTTTAGTAATTTCTTGACTTTGTGTTATTAGAGTATTGAAAGCACCAATTGCAGAGATATTATTAGAAACATTTAGTGCCATACCTCCATTGCTTTTGCTGTTTAAAGGATTGAATACAGGAGCTGGGCCTTCAGGAGCCAACCTAAGTGTGTCTCCGTATGTGAAAATATCAACACACGAATCACCAATTACTAATATTTTTATATCTTTGTAATTTTCTTTCATAATAATGGAGTGTTTTTATCTCTTTCAGATAGTATGGGATTATCTACTAACCAATTTATACCAATTTTTGGATCAGACCAATTAACTGAGGTTTGATCTTTTACATCTGGATAGCTTCCTTCGTATGACCATTTGTAAAAAAATACTGCTTGTTCACTTAATACTAAATGGCCATTTAAGTATCCAGGAGGAACTAATATACTTGTTTTATATTCAGAGTCAGAGTCTAAAATTATACTCATATGATCTAAATATTCGGGACTATCTTGTTTGTAATTTGCAACTACAAGTTGAATTTTTCCATGTAAACAAGTAATTAATTTCCACGCTTTATCAGTATGTAAACCCCTGAGAACATTCTTGTTTGAAATTGCAACTTTATCATGATTAAAAGAAATTTTAGATAAATCTGACTGATTCCATACTGTAAAAAGCTGACCTCTTTCATCATTGAATCTGTCGTAAGAGTACGTGCTTACATCTGATAATAAGGAAACTTTAGCCATTTAATACCTCAAGTAATTTGATGATTTTTTCTCTTTCAAGACCAGGATAATTTCCAACATACCAGGAGAAATTATGAATATGCTCAATATTGGGAAAATTAGAGAAATCACTATAAATTGACTTAAAGAATGGCTGTCTCATTTGATTTCCACCACCAGACAGTCCTCTTCTAAATTCAATACCATTATTTCTAAGTTTTTTTTCTAGATCATTTCTTTTTGAAAAGTCTGCTTCTTTCAAAATTATAATGAATGCGTAATTACAATTCCCTTCAGTGTTTAAAGCAATGTGATATTTTTCAGGGTCTAAATTTGATATAAACAAATCAAAATTTTCCCTTCTTTCATGGTTTTTATCATCTAATTTAGTTAGCTGAGAAAGCCCAATCACAGCATTAATTTCTGTACTTCTAAAGTTGTGAGCTGGTCTAAGAAAAATAAAGTCTGGATTAAGATCGGGATTATCCATAGCAATAGAAATTTTCATGCTGTCGCTAGTCATCTCTCTAGTCATACCATGAGACCTGAGAGCACGACAAACTTGATAAAATTCCCAATTGTTTGTAGAAATCATTCCACCTTCAATTGTTGACATATGATGAGCAAAGTAGAAACTAAAATTACTGGCAAATCCAAAATTTCCAACTTTACTTCCTTGGAAAGTTGTTCCATGAGATTCACAAACATCTTCAACCAGCAATATATTGTTATCTTCACAAATTTTCAATAACTCATTAGTCAATCCGTTAATACCTAAGACATGAGTAAGAAAAATTGCCTTTGTTTCAGAGGTGATAGCTGCTTTTAGTTTGTCAATATCGAATGAAAGATTAGTAAAGTTGACATCAACAAAAACTAATTTATGTCCAGCAAAAAGAACTGAAGAAATATCTGAAATCCAAGTTAGTGGAGGAACGATAATTTCACCTTCACCAACAATATGAGCTAGAGCAAGCATTGTTAATTCGTTTGCAGATGCTCCAGAATTGACAAACAAATTGTATTTTGTTCCTAGCCATTCTCCCCAGGCATTTTCAAATTCAACTACTTTTGGTCCATTTGTTAGCTTGGGGATTTTTTCTTGTGATAAAAAATTAATGACAGAATCAACATCTTCTCTATCTATATTGTCATTCATCAAGGGTAAAAAAAAATTATTCATATTACTTCTCGTTATAGAAATCGCCCCATTCAACTAAAATCGTTGGCCTATTATCAGTTCTCATGTATGCATGTTGATAAGCTTCAAAAATTTGTTCTGGTTCATCTAATCTTATAATATCAACAAAGTCGCACATAGCCTTGAAACCACCAGTAAAATCAGCTATATGTTGATGTTTAGGATGCAATGGCCTTTGAGATCCAATTGAAGTTCTAATAATAATTTTTGGACAAAAACCACCATTTGACATAATCTTTACTTTATCTACATGATTTACCAATTGATTGGCGGCTAAAAGTAAAAAATTCCATCTAGGGTAAAAAGAAATAGGCACTCTTCCATTCAATGCCATGCCCAAAGTAATACCCATTTGCATATCTTCATTTACAGGCATTTCTAAAAGTTTTGACTTAGGAATGTCTCTGACTGTATTAGTCATAGCTGTTCCTGGATAATCTACAGCTTGTCCTAGAAACAATGTGTCTGATTGTTCACCAAGCCAATCCATTGATTTCTTTAATTCATCAAAATATTTCATTAGAATTGTATCCTTTTTCCAGAGCCAGCATGAGGATAAATAGACTCATATTGATAGTAAATAACTTTATCTCTTGGCTCTTGAAAAAATAAAACTTCAGAATTCCATACTTTTCTTGTTTCTGTACATACTGATTTATTATTGTCTTCAACAATAAATGTTATAGGCAAATCATGATTGACTGCATATTTCCAATTTTCAAAAAATGCACCAGTTTCAGAAGCCATATCTCCCACAAAACACCAAACATGACCTGATTCATTTTTAATTTTTTTATCTAAAGCCACTCCTACTGAAATAGGAATACTACCAGTTACAATTGCTGAAGAATAGATATTAAATTCAGGATAACATAGTGTAATTGAATTGCCATCCAAGATATCTTGACGCAACCTATCTTTTGGCACCCCTTTCAATAAACACTGATAATGTGATCTCCAAGTGCAAAATATCCAATCTTCATCTTTGATTTTTTCGAAAATTTTAATGATTTTAGCTTCATTACCGGAATACAAATGAATTGGAGCTTTTATCATTCCGTTATTGAAACATTCTCCAATTTCTGTTTCGAAATCAATCAAATCTTGTTCGCTGTATTTAGTCATATATAAATGCCTCTAATCTTTAATTAAGATTATAACTTATTCTCTTTCCAGTTTTACTGATAGCATTTTTTCAATTGATTCAACAGCTCTAGATCCATAAATACTTTGAATTTTATCCTTGAATTGCTTACTTGAGTGATATTCATGAAAAGCATTATCTCTAAATTGCAAAATTTGATCTCTGGATAAATTTTCATGAATGATAGGTAAAGTTTTCTTACCTAAAAAAGAATATTCTTCATATTTTTTTGGTAGTCTTGAATTGTTATCATAAGCATCTTTATAGATTCTGCTCCCTGGCAAAGCAATTGCTGGATAGGCATTCCATCCACAAGTATTAAGTTTTTTAGCAAATTCTAAAGTTTCTTGCATTGTATCTAAATTATCACCAGGCAGACCAAAAATATAATTTGCCATTACTTGAATTCCAGCATCTTCTACTTGCTTTACAACTTTTTCAATGTCTACATCTTCAAATTTGCCTTTAGTAACTTCTAATCTTACAGTTTTATTGGCGCTTTCAATTCCAAGGGCTAACCATTTTATTCCAGCTGATTTGACTAAACTCAAGATCTCAGGATTTCTTACAGTATCAACTCTAGAATAAGCCCACATTCTAAAATCAGATCCCATACCAGATTCTGAAATCATGGTACAAAGAGGTTCATAATATTTTTTATTGAGTAAAAACATTTCATCAGTAATTTTGATTGTTCTTACACCTAAATCATAAAGTTTTTTGAACTCTTGAAAAATAAATTCTGGAGACCAAAACCTCATTTTAGAATAATTACTAGCTACACCAATTTCTTCATTGTCATTTCTGTTTAAGATATTTATCATACAAAATGAGCAACCAAATTGACAACCCAATGAAGTTTGAATTGCAGCGTATGGTGATCTGTTCTCATCAATATACTCAGCATGCCAATACGGTGATCGATATAAATCTAAAGGCTTTTCATTAAATGGAAGCAGGTCCCAAGCGTACCCTGGTAAATCTGTGTCCATTTTTTCATTTGGTACTATTTGCTCTGGATCATTAAAAATAATTTCTCCATTTTTACGCCAAGCTATGCCTTTGATATCTTCTAAATTGTTAACATCTATATCTGTCTTTAAGATATTTCTTAATGCGTAAACGCCTTCATTCATAAAAACAAAGTCAATAGATTTTTCTTCAATTAAAGTCTTTTTAGGCAATGCTTGGACATAAGATCCAACATATGAAATAGGTGTTTTTAATCCAGAATTTTTGATATATTCAGAAAATTGAACAGAGTCTGCCATTGACACTGTGCCTGAATTAACATTTTGACCGTATACAACAAAACATATCAATCTTGGATTGTATTGCTCAATTCTTCTCAAGCCTTCTTCAAACGATAAATTTTCTGCATTCATATCAAGAATTGCAACATTATAGTTTATTGAACGACAAGATTGAGCTAAAAGTAATGACCATGTAGGAGGTTCAATAGCAGCTAAATCACTAGCCAAACTTTGATAAACTGCCTTTAATCCACCTGGGTTTACAAACAAAACATCTAAATTATTCATATATTTTATCTTTTCAGAATCCAATTTCTATTATGCATCTAATACAAATAAAAATGCAACGTATTCTATTTTACGTTGCATTTTTATAATTAGAAATTAAATGATTTACTTATTCAAGAAACCTCTTAAAAGGTATCTATTGTGTTCAGTGTCTTCAATTTTTGAAAATATATTTTCTGGATCTTGCTTAAATAAATCACATTTATCTTTATAGTGCATATTGTTTAGCATAAGACCAAATCTGCACCACAACAGACATCTTTTACCACTGTTCAAGGGCACTCCGTTATGATAACCGTAAACATCTGCTAAAAAAACTGTTCCTTTTTTGCCTTTAATAATTATTGGATCACAACTTGGTTCTTCACCATTTTGTGTTTTTGGATAATACATATGAGGCCCATTGTCATCATCAATATCTGTCAAGAAAACAAAAAACGAAAGAAACTTGAAATCATCATAATCTCGATGTTGTAATTGTGTTTTAAATGGTTCATCAGTACATTTGGACCATACACAATTGACAGAATACATAGTAGGAAAACAACCTAAGTATGACTGAATCAAAGACAATAATTTCTTATCTGTAATTTTTTTTAAGAGAATTTCTGATTCAAAAAATACGCTTGGTTCATAACTCATTATGTTCCAATTAAGTTCATCTGAAAAAACTTGTGGTTCTCTATTGTAGCAATTAGCAGCTATATGATAGTTGTATCCTGGAACATCTTCAATCAATGAAGTAAGCTGATTGATTTCTTCATCAGAAAAAAGTTGACCAAGTTGCAAATAACCGTTATCTTTAAAAAATTTTTCATCTTCGGCACTATGAGTTGATTCTAAAGGCTTGATAAAATTATTTACTATACTATGAACCTTGATTGCATTTTTAGCATTACTTTCAGCGTCAATACAAAGTTTAGTTAAAGATTTATCTTCTATGTCCAATTCTTTTCTAATAATTTCATCAACTGTCATTATTTTACTCCTTGACCTGACCAAGCAAATATTTTTTCCCAGTAGACTTTTGGAGAGTGTGTTTTATACCATTGCTCATAAAAGGCCTTGGCCATTTCAATTCTTTTCTCTGGATTATTAAGATAAAATCTCACTTTATCGACACAATTGGATTCATCAATTGAATCAAAATGTACACCCTCAGTAAATAAGTCTTTACCTCTGTATTTGAAAATTTCAGGGTGGGTCATAAGCATAAATCCACCACAAGCACCTATTTCACCAATTCTGCCTTTTTTCTCTTTGTGATTTGGTCCAAATACAGTTTGAGTATAGCAAAGAGATATTTTTGATTTTCTGTAAATATCAGCATATTCTTCATCAGAAAGATATCTTGAGTTTGGATTCAATCCAGGATTATTACCAGTATATAAGATGTCCATGTTAGCTTTTCTAAATATCTCATAATATTTAATTCTTTCTGGAATATAGATTGTTCCATTATGAGAAACATCTATGTTTTGCTCAACGTCGAAATCTGGATAAAACATACCTGTATCGACAGTGTTCAATAATCCATAAACATTTGGCATAATTTCATCAATTCCAAAACCAGTTACAATCAAGTTGCAATACTCTGAAAGCTCAACAATTGAATGAGGGTTGTAATGCTCTCCCCATGTCCTTGGTTGTTTTGAAGCTATTCTGAAATTTACTTCATCATTTGTAGAAATGGCAACCCAAATATCCCAAACTATTAAGAATAATTTTTTACCTAATTTTTTTGCAGTATCTAAAGTAATATGAAAGTGTAATTCTTCTGCAACAACACAAATGTCAAAATCTCTTTTTAATATTTCTTCATTTAAGGTTTTTGTGTCTTGGGCGTATCCAGGTTCGTAACCATAATGCAAAATTTCATATGTATGCTCATTGTTAGGGAATGCACTTTCAAAAGTCCCTCTCAATTTCATGTCATAACAAGCAAGCTTGGGTTTTCTTGGATTGTACAAATTGTACACTAATAGAACTTTCATTTTTTTCCTAGAGATTTGTGAAATCTTTGTTTTTAAAGTTAAAAATCATTTTATATGCTTTTAATAATTCTTGAATTCCAGCGTCTAATGAATAATCACAAAACCATCCTGTTTTTTCAAGTTTTTCGTTTGAAACTACATAATTTCTTTTGTCAAAATCTTCTTTGAATTGTTCTTCAATAATAACTAAATTTGGAACATATTCTTTGACCTTTTGAGCAAGTTGAAGCTTTGACATATTTGCAGAAGTAAGCCCTACATTGAAAGCATTATTATTGCAAGTCTCGTAATTTTCAATCAAATGAACAAAAGCTTTAGCAACGTCTCTAACATGAACATAATTTCGTAAAAAGTGAGATTCAAAAAGAACTAAAAATTCATCAGTAAATGCTCGATAAACAAAATCATTTACAAGCAAATCCATTCTTTGTCTATAAGAAACTCCGAATACTGTAGCTAATCTTAAAGAAATACCATTACCTAATTCTAAAACACGCTTTTCAGCATCGCATTTTGTTTGTGCGTAAAGAGAAAGAGGATTGAATGGACTTTCTTCTGTAATGATTGTTTCAGAACTTCCATATTGAGAGTTTGTATTAGGGACTAACAACTTCTGACTTGGCTGAATTATCTCAACAATATTTTTAATTTGTTGATAATTTACAGCTACTGTTAGATCTGGATCTTTTTTACAAGCTGGCATACCTACAATTGCAGCTAATGGAATGATGATGTCATGAGTTTCTACCAGGCTTGTAAGAAGCTTAGTATCTCGTACATCTCCAATTACAAGATCGAAATTCTTATTTTGGCAAAATGAAGTTAATGAAATTTGCTTATAAACAAGGCTGTCTAAAACAGTAACTTTATATCCTTTAGACAAAAGAACTTCTGTTAAGGTAGACCCAAGATAACCTGCTCCACCTGTGATTAGAACTTTTTCCATCACCAACTAATCTCCCAATCCTTAAAATCTGCAGCTAAACAATCAATCTTATAGTCTTTTCTACCACCAAGAGCTTCTTGAATTTTATTTTTTGCAGTATTTCTAATTCCATTTAGACCATGTGTGAGTTCCAAGCTATTTCCTTCTTTAATGCCTTTTCTATAATTAGCTTCGTTCTGCCATATATGCAAATTCATTTGGCTCAAAACTACAATGGCTCTAATTACTTCGGCTGTTAATATTGTCTCATTTTCATTTAAATGAGCCTGAATGTCATGAACTATTGCTGCAATTTCTTCTGCGTATTCTTGCTTGTGATCTGCAATAAAAACTTCTTTAAGCTGAATAATAGAAAGCCTATCAATTAATTCTGATAATGTTGGCAGATATTTTCTATTCATAAAAATGATTATACCGATAAAAATGTATAATAAGATAATGAAAATTGTTTATATTACAGGATGTTTAGGATTCATTGGATCTTATATTACACAAGCTTGTTTAGATAAAGGCTGGTATGTATTTGGGATTGATAATCTTACTTATGCCTCAAATATTTCAAAGCTAGATGAATTTTCAAAATATTCAACATTTAAATTTGAAAAAATTGATATATGCGATATTTCAAGATTAGTTGATTGTGATTATTTCATTAACACTGCAGCAGAAACACATGTAGACAATTCAATTAGAAAAAGTGAAGATTTTTTAAAGTCCAATGTAAATGGTGTTTACAATATACTTGAAATCCTAAGAACTTATCAAAAAGAAGGATACATAATTCCGACATTACTTCATTTTAGTACAGATGAAGTTTATGGAGATATTTTAGAAGGAGATCATATAGAAACGGACATGCTAAAGCCTAGTAATCCCTACTCAGCAACTAAAGCTGCCGCAGATCAACTTATAACTGCTTGGGCTAGAACATATGGTATCCCTTTCAATATTATCAGACCTACGAATAATTATGGCATGGGACAATATGTTGAAAAGCTAATACCAAAATCCTGTAAGTTTTTACATCTTGGAAGAAAAATCCCCTTACATGCAAAAGGAGCACCAATTCGAAATTGGCTTCATGCAAAAGATACCGCTTCAGCTACAATTAAAATAATTGAAAGTGGTAAACAAAACGAAATTTATAATGTTGCTGGTGGTTTTGAACAATCTAATTTAGATACAGTTAAAAAAATTATCAACACATATTTTAACCAAACAGTAAATGATTATGAAAAATACATTGATTTTGGTTATGATAGACCTGGACAAGATGTTCGGTATGCCTTAAATGACAGCAAGATTAAATCTCTTGGTTGGCAACCTAAGTGTGTATTTGATCAAGAGATTGTTGAAATCGTTGACTTTTATAAAAATAATTTTTTATGGTAATAGAGTGATATAATTTAATTATGAGTGCAATATTTGAAAATTTATTTGTCCTTGAGCTTGCTAACAATCATTGGGGCAGTTTAGAAAGAGGAAAGCAGATTGTTAAAGATTTTGCATTCGTTGTAAGAAATAACAAAGTTCGTGCTGCTATCAAACTTCAATTTAGAGATGTTGAAAATTTTGTTCACCAAGAACATTTAGGCACTGGTAGAAGCAAAGACCTAAATGAATTACCCAAGCAACAAAGATACATCCAAAAAACATTACGAACAAAACTTTCATACGAAGAACTGTCAATTCTAATTGAATACATAAACAAACTTGATTGTATTCCTATGGCAACTCCTTTTGATGAAAAGTCAGTTGATTGGTGTGTTGATCTTAAAATTCCAATTATTAAAGTAGCAAGTTCTGATATCAATGATTGGTTTTTATTAAATAAAATTGCTCAAACTAAAAAGCCTGTTATTATTTCAACAGGCGGAGCTAATGAAAAACAAATTAATGATGTTGTTAGATTTTTTAACAATAGAAACATACCTTTAGCAATCAATCATTGTGTTTCAAAATATCCAAGTGAAGACTACGAACTTGAAATAAATCAAATAGATTATTTAAAGCGTAAATACCCAAATAATGTAATTGGTTTTTCAACACACGAATATAATGATTGGGAATCATCAATGCTTATTTCTTATGCTAAAGGTGCAAGAACTTGGGAAAGACATATTGATATACCTTATCCTGAAAACCATGAACAGAAAGAAATAAGTAAATATTGTTCGCTTCCACATCAAATTGACACTTGGTTCAAAGCTTATCATAAAGCTGAACTTATGTGTGGAAGTTATGATAGTAAAAGAAGAATTATTGATGACAAAGAATCAAATTATCTTTTCTCACTTTATAGAGGGCTTTATTTATCAAAAGATTTAATTGCAGGACATAAAATTACTGCAGAAGATTTATATGCAGCTATTCCATATCAGAAAGAAATCAAACAAATTACTTCTCGAGAATTTACAAATAATTATTATGTACTAAATAAAGATCTAAAAAAAGATTCCCCTTTGACTTCTGGAGATATAAAATGATCAAAGTTTCAGATTATATAATCAATTTTTTTGAAAATAAAAATGTTGATACTGCCTTCACTGTTTCTGGTGGAGGCTGTATTCATTTAATAGACTCATTGAGAAAATCTAAGAAAATTGAAACTTACTGTGTGCATCATGAACAATCTGCGCTAATGGCAAGTGAAGGCTATACCAGAGAAACAGGCAATTTATCTTTAAATATTGTTACTACAGGTCCTGGTGGTACAAATGCTATTACTGGCTTATTGGGTATGTGGCTTGATAGTATTCCAGGGATAATTATATCTGGACAAGTTCCTATGAGTCAGTTGTCAAAAGGAACTGGGTGTCGTCAAATTGGTGATCAAGAATTTGACATTATCAAGACTGTAGAATCTTGTACTAAATATTGTTTGACTATAACTAATGCTTCAGATTTACCTAAAGAGTTAGAAAAAGCATATCAAATTGCAACAACTGGACGACCTGGTCCAGTTTGGATTGATGTGCCTTTAGACATACAAGGATCTTACATAGAAGATACAAGTTATGATAATGAATTTTGTGTAGCCAACGAAGAAATTGATAAGACAGAAATATCAGAATTTATTCAATTAATTTCTGAATCAAAAAAACCATTAATTATAGCTGGTAATGGAATTAGATTGGCAAATTCTTATAACGAGTTAAATGAGTGGTTAATTAATTCAAATATCCCAATTGTTACTGGCCCTCATTCTGGCGTAGATGTAGTTGATAATTCCTATGAATACTATGCGGGTCGTATAGGGATATTAGGACAAATTACATCAAATCAAATTATTCAAGAGGCAGACTTGCTGATTATTATTGGCTCAAGATGCCCAGTAAAAATGACTGGATATAACATAAACGAATTTTCACCAAAATCTAAAAAAATAATTATTGATATTGATGAAAACGAGATAGCAAAGCACAAATTTAGTATTAATTTGAAAATTAATAAGGATCTTAAGTCTTTTCTTAAAATAGTAAACAATATTCATTTAAATTTATCTATTTCTAATTGGCAAAGATTTGTCTTAGATACTAGATCAAATCAAATTTATTATTATCCTAAACATTACAATTTGCAAGATTATATGAGTATGTATTATTTTACATATGTCTTGAAAAACTATTTAGATGATCAGTCTATAATTACATCTAATGGAACTGCGCATGTTGTTCCACTTCAAATGCTCAGATTGAATAAAAATCAAAGATTGTTTACAAATGTGGGTTGTGCAAGTATGGGCTATGGTTTACCCGCTTCTATAGGTGCTTGTATAGGAAGAAAAAAGCAAGTTCTATGCTTCGAAGGTGATGGTAGCATCATGATGAATTTGCAAGAACTTCAAACTGCAAAACATCATAATTTACCCATTGTAATTTTTATAATCAACAATGATGGATATTTATCTATCAAAATGACGCAAGAATCTTTCTTTGAAGGAAATATGTTTGCCTCAGGAAGCAACAATGGAGTAACATTGCCAGATTACGAAAAAATTGCAAGTGGCTTTGGAATAAAATACTTTTCTATAAAAAATAACCAAGAGATTGAAACAAAACTAAAAGAGATTATTAGCCTTGATCAGCTTTGTATAGTTGAATTATTTTGTCATCCTAATGAAAAACATGAGCCTAAAGTTATGTCAAAAGGCATTGATGAAAATGGAAGAATTATTCCTGGGTCTCTTACAGATATGGCAATAACGGAAGGTTTCTAATGAAAGTTGCCATTACTGGTTCGACTGGTGGAATAGGAAATGTTATTTGCGATATTTTAGAAAAGAACAATATAGATGTCATAAAACTCCAAATAGATTTATCTAATGATTTTGATATTGAATTACCAGAATTAGATGGATTGATTCATTGTGCGGGAGTTAATTACATATCTGAATATCAGGATATAAATTTTGATAATTTTGAAAAACTTATTAATATCAATAGTTTGAGTTTTCTTAGACTATGTCAAAAACTTAAGTTCAATCATGGAGCAAATATAATTGCTATTGGCTCTCTTTACGCAACTTCAGTCAAGCCACGCAGAATGATGTATTCTTTTTCTAAACATGGATTACTTTCAATGGTAAAAACTTTAGCTCTTGAAATGGCATATAACAAAATCAAAGTAAACATGATTTCTCCAGGGTTTGTTGACACTGCTCTTACTAGAAAGAACAATACCCCAGAAAGAATTCAACAACTTGACAATTTGATTCCACTAGGCTTGACATTTCCAGAAGAAATAGCAAAAATGTGCAAATATCTCATTGTAGAGAACCAAGCTATAACAGGACAAAACATTGTAATTGATGGTGGGTATAATTGTTTGGAGCCCTAAAATGTCAAAATTTTTAGTTGATAATATAGAATTTGATACAGTGCCTTTTGGCAACAAAGAAATCTCAGTATTGTCTCATCCTTTTAGTTACAATGCAGTTTTTCAAAGTTTTTCACAAAATTGGACTAGCGATGATTTTGTACTTGTAGATTCTAACATAAAGCGAATTTATTCTATAAATCACACTAATATATATATAGTTGATGCTAATGAGTCTAACAAAACAATTGAACAGTCATTAGATTTATGTGAATTTTTATTAAAAAATAATTTTAACAAAAAAAATATTTTGCACGTAATTGGTGGTGGAATAGTTCAAGATCTTGGCGCCTTTACTGCAAAAATATTCAAACGTGGAATCAATTGGAAATACTACCCAACAACATTGCTTTCTCAATGTGATAGCTGTATTGGTGGAAAAACTGCATTGAATTTCAAAAATTATAAAAATCAACTTGCACTTTTTTCCGCCCCTTCAGAAGTAGTTGTAGATTCAAACTTCCTTTCTTCTTTATCACAAGATGAATTAGATTCTGGAAATGGAGAAATTATAAAATTATTCATTACTGGAGGAAAATATTTCATAGACAATTATGATTATTGGTCATTAGAAGAAAGAATCAAGAACGCTTTAGCCATCAAAAAAACTATTATTGAATATGATGAATTTGAAGCTAGTACAAGAAAGGTTCTTAATTATGGTCATACTTTTGGTCATATAATTGAATCTTTGACAGATTATAATATTGCGCATGGTAAAGCAATCATTTTAGGAATGTATTTAGTTTCAAAGATTTTCTATACTAATCCAGAAGTTATTCATTTCTTATCTAGGTTTGTAAATCTAGATGATTTAAAACTTGTTGATCCTAAAAAATTATTTTCTATGCTTTCATCGGATAAAAAAGCTTTAGGGTCGCAAATTTGTTTTGTACATTCTCCAGAATTTGGCATAACCAATTTTATAATGACAGACATTGATAAAAGTTTATTGGACAAAATAAATGAAATATTTGTTAATTGATTTTGGAGCTTCATTTATTAAAAATGCTATTTATGATGATAACGAAGACTCTATTACTAATTACTCAGAAATTGAATCACCTTTTTTAAAAGCAGATAAATTATGTTTATCTGAACTAAAAACTATTTTAGATTTAATTTTACTTACCTATCCTGATTGTGATTATGTCATTACGAGCAGTATCAAAAATGGAACTTACAATGAAGATACTTACGAAAGTTGGAAAATTAAAGTAGCCGGAAATAATTCTTGTGATTTGATTAGTAAAATGTTTGAAAATCAAAGCACTTTTCATCTACATAATGATCATAATAAATTAAGTGATTTTTCTGCTATCAAAAGACTAGGAATATATAAAAATAAGATTTTTTTAAGTTGTTTAGGTGATACAGATTGTGTTTTAAGATCAAAGAATCTTACTATAAATCAGTGCATTGTCAATATGGGTACTGGCTCTCAAATCATATCATTAGAAGAAATAATTTCATTCATACCTAGTGGAAGAATGTTTAATGTTTTTCATAATTTTTTCAATGAATTAAATTTCAACATTTTTGACTATTTTAAAAATCTAAATTCATGTGATTTAGATGTTTCTGATTTACAATTTGATCTGTCAGTTTTTACTCAAGCTAAAAATTTTATTGACTATGGCAAAATTCTAAACATAAATGAAACAAATTTTAATTTACATAATTTTGTTTCATCATTAATGAAAAATTACTTAAATCAATATATTGAATATATAACTCAAAAAGATTTTTCTACTGTATTTCTAGCTGGTGGAATTGCTCAAAAAATTCCAGTGATAAAAGATTATTTTAAGTATAAGTTTCCTAAAAAAGAAATTATTTTAGATAAAGACTGCAATGTTCATTTAGGCATGATGGAGATTATTAAAAATGAAAAAAATTCTAATCACTGGTTGTAATGGTTTTGTTGCTAGAAATTTAACTCGACATTTATCTGACTATGAACTGGTATTAACAAACAAAAACAATTTGGATTTATTAAATCAAAATCAAGTTAAAAATTTTTTTAAGAATAATTTTTTTAATGTTGTTATTCATACTGCTACATCTGGCGGAAGTAGATTGAAAGAAGATGGCCCTCAAGATTTTTTTGAAAACTGCCTGATGCATCAAAATATTTTAGATAATTCTTGTTCTTTTGATAAATATATTTCATTTGGATCTGGAGCTGAGCTAGACCGAAGATACAACATAGACACTACAGTAGACTTAAAATGTGCTTACCCTATCGATCCTTATGGTATGAGTAAAAATTTAATTGCAAAATCAGGATTTTATTATCCTAATTTTAATAATATTAGAATTTTTAATGTTTTTAATTATGATGAACTTCCTACGAGAATGATAAAAGCAAATATATTGAATTATATTAACAATCAACCAATAACTATTCACCAAGATAAGTGGATGGATTTTTTCTTCATGGATGATTTGTGTGAAGTTGTTAAATTTGTTATTGGTTCAGACTCAAAACAAAAAAATATAAATTGTTGTTATGAAACTAAATATAAACTTAGCATGGTTGCAAAAATAATTAATCAATTATCAAATCATCGTGTTGATATTATTATTCAAAATGAAGAATCTGGTTTAAGTTATTTTGGAGATTATAATTTACAGTTGTTTGACGTTCAATTAACTGGACTTGAAAATGGAATAGTTGATACATATAAAAAGTTGCTTGAAATAAAATGAAAATAGTTAAAAGTTGCCCATGTTGCAGTAGTAAAAATTTTGCAAAAAGTTCCTCAGTACTAATGCCCTTTATTGCAAAAAGAGTTTTCGATTACGACTTAATTACAATAGACGAATCATGGAATTTATTTAATTTTCCTCAAGGTTTGTGCTTGTCTCAATGTTGCTCTTGTCAGTGTCTTGATTGTGGATTCTTATTCTTGGATATGAGATTTGACGATGAAGAAATGTCAAATCTTTATGCAAATTACAGAGAAGATGAATACACAATTTTGCGAGATTTTTATGAGCCTGGATATGCTGAAAAGAATCAAACAATGCAGGGTGGAATAAAATACAAACCAGATATTGAATTGTTTTTGTCTGATTTAGGAAATTACAACAATGTACTGGATTGGGGAGGAGACGATGGTTTGAACACTCCTTACTCAAATGCTGAAAAAGTTTTTATATACGACATTTCAGGTAATCAAGTTAAAGATAATTTGATTTCTTTATCTGAAAAAAACATCAAAGACTACCAATATGACTTGATTGTTTGTAGTAATGTTTTAGAACATGTTTCTTACCCAAAAGATATTTTATTTGAAATTGCTCAACTTATGGATGATGAAACTGTTCTGTATATAGAAGTTCCTTTTGAAAAATTAATGCAAAATAATCCTCATGCTAAAAATAAATATTTACTAAAGAAGCATTGGCATGAGCATATAAACTTTTTTTCTGAGAGCTCATTGCATGAACTTACAAAAAATTGTGAATTAAAAATAGTCAAACAAAAAGTATATAGTGCAAATGTAAATCAAACTATTTCCAATATTGAAAACGTTTTGATGATAGCTTGTAAAAAAGATAGCAAATAAAAGAGAGTATAATAATTTTATGAATAATTTGATGTTGAATTTTTTACAAGGTGACAGAATTTTAGAGTCTTTGGACATTGAAATTTATTTACATTTTCTTTCAAAACAAAAGAATTTTAAGAAGCTGTTGTGCGTTCATGATGTTTCTCAAAAAAATATAGATATGTTGAGAAAATATTATGACTATATTGTTCCAGTTGAAGAAAACATTGCTCCTTACAATTTGACTTACGTTTCATATTACAATTGGCTGTGTGAAAATGGACATGAATTTGATTATGTAATGCAATGGGACATGAGAGATGTAATTATTCAGAATGATCCATTTGAATTTATGAAAAATCAACAGGGTAAAGATTTCTTTTTTGTATGTGAAGGTATGAAAATCAAAGACAATGATTGCAACTTTATGTGGCATGATTGTATGCTCGATACACTTGCTTTTAACAAAGTGAGATGGGAAGATTCATATGTTATAAATGGTGGAACTTATGGTGGAAAAGTTAGTGCTTTTCTAAATTACTGCACTATGATTTTAACTTCAATGAACAGAAAATACAAATATGTCATAACTGATCAAGCAGTTTTGGGATATTTGTATAAGCATTTCAAACAAAATCCAAATATTATGGTTTGTCATCCATCAGAAGATAATTTTTGTGCTACAGGTGAAGCAATTAAAAGAGACAATGTTGATGTCTTCTTTGATGGTACTGATATCTGTAACGAAAAAGGTGAAAAATATTATCTATTTCATCAATGGGATAGAACTGTTATAGCAGAAACCGTTAGAAATAAATTTAAAAACACTCTATCATTCTCGATCTAAATCAATATTGAGATCAGCTGCTGTTTCTGGTTTTACTTCATTCTTTGTAGCTAATATCAATTGAATTGTTTCAAATTCTTTCATGCTCAAGTTTGAAAATTCATCTTTGCTCATAGAAACTAATCCTCGTGTCATATAGTCAATTTCAACTATTAGAGGTGGCACGGGGTATGTTTCTGTATTATTTGGGTTGTAATATTTTTTTGCTGCTATGTAATAGAAATTTGCTTCATCAGCACTAATATATAAAAAATTTTGATACTCCACCCACAATTTTTCAACCATGGCATGGTCTAGTTTTTGAATTAATGGAATTTCAAAATCTGGGATGTAATCAGTATCAGTCTTGCTGTCATAAGCTCTCAATATTGCTAAGCTTAATATTTCTCTTTTTTCAAATTCGGTGTTTTGATAAACAATATTATCTTTTTTTCTAAAAGATTTAGCATCAATTAAAAGACCTTCTTTCCAGGTAATTTCTCTAATAATAAATTTTACTGAGTCTATATTGATAATGTGAACTTTATCAGATTTGATTTTTTCGTAATAGTCAATAAATTCTTTCATTATAAAAATTCTGATACCCTTAATGTGCCAAAGCCATTGAAATAAGTTATTTCAGTCAATCTTACAGTGAAATTATACTCAATAAAATAACCATTTCCAGGATTTATTGTAATTACAGGTTGCTGCCAATCAACATTTTTCATTGTGTAATAAAAAACACTTCCAAAATATAATGTTAAGGATGAGGCATTTGAATTGATAAAACTGTAATTTTGCGGACTAAAGAGC
>Ga0114966_10000861_pt1 | contig 28625 bp, 38 predicted proteins | sample M_130207_XF_Meta_FD_87029 | JGI IMG/M metagenome (GOLD analysis project Ga0114966, IMG submission 87029) | Freshwater microbial communities from Lake Montjoie, Canada to study carbon cycling - M_130207_XF_MetaG | ecosystem: Environmental > Aquatic > Freshwater > Lake | place: Lake Montjoie... | reverse complement strand
CAGGAGCATCTTGCCCATATACTTGTTGATCTTGCCACTTAATGAAATTTCTTGGCTTTCCATTATTCCATTCAGCCACAGTGACATATTTTCCAGGAGTTGATGGTGGTCTAGTAGTCCATCCAAAATTATAATTGGGAGCAAACTCACCCCTAGCTAAACTCAAAGCTGATGGAAAAGATTCTAATCCATTCTTATCAATAGCCGTAACTGTATATGTCCAACCTTCACCAAATACAAGCTGACTAACTGTAAATGAATTAGTATTGGAAGAACCAATCTTTTGACTATATCTATAAATATTATAAGATACAGCATCAGAATTAGCGTCCCAAACCAACTGATCATAAGCACCATTATTCCATAAACCAAATGTTCTTAAGTTTGTGGGAGCTTCTGGATTCTTAAGCACTAGTAATGGAATAACAGCAGTAGAAACATTAGACATTTGAAGATATCCGCTTGGCACTACTCCAGCAACATAATAATCCCATTTATCTTGATATTTGACATTTCTATCAATGTACATATTTTCATTATTAGTCAGTTTAACGAATGGCTTATAATAGTCAGGTTTTGATCCTTGGCTCACTCTGTAAACAAAATATCGAGTACATTTTGGTATTAAATTCCATCTTAATTTAACGTGATAATTACTAGGTGTTCCCACGCAATAGCACAATTCCACTTGCGAAGAAAAATTCTTCACTTGTGGCGGTTTTTGAGCCCACACACAGGAAATAAGTATGTATAAAACACACGATAAAACAATAGCTTTCTTCATTACAAATCCCTCCCCAGGTTTAATTTTTTGAAACGAGAGCTATTGTTTTATTCTATATCTAGGGGTATACTTCTTCTAGAGGTACTTTAATATGAAGTCAGATAAAAATTTATTACTCTGGTATTTCACAAGCCAGCTGATGAATAAAGAAATTGTTTTTAGTGATGTTGATTATTATAATTTTTCAAGAGCTTGTAATTCGGCCATTGATATGAGTGAAGCTAATAAATCTTTTTTTACAAACAACCAGCCAAAAAGATTAATTAATAGAAACACAATATATTTGAGCAGTAAATCTTTATTGGGACCTTGCTATGTTCATCCACAAGGAACAAATCTAAAAAACATCAAATATAATATTTCAAAGATTATTCAAGATCTCAAGCTTGACAGGCAGAATATTTCACCTAATGAGAAGCTTCAAAAAGTTATCGATTATATTGGTTTTCTAAGCTAAATTAAAGCCCTCTGAAAAGAGGGCTTATTTTTTCAAGGCTAACAATACATAGGCTTAGAATATTTAACACAATGATTATTAAATAATCAAAGGAAGTATTATGGACAAAAAAAAAGTAATAGCAGAAGTTATTAAGTTAGCAAATGATTTTGAAAACAATGGTATGGTTTCTATTGCCAATAAGGTAACTGATATAGCTTTGAAATTAGCTTACGATTTCAACAACCCTAAAAAAGAAGAAATTGTTGATGAATCTTTAGCTTTAGAAGATGAAGGTATTACACATTGGAATGATGATGAAGATTCAGATGATTCCGATGATTCAGATAAAATAGATTTTTCTAATATCTTTAAAGAGCTACTTGTGGATGATTCTTTGACAAAAGATTTTGCATTTGACGATGATGAAGAAGATATGGATGATTCGGATGATGATGATGATGATGATGTTACATCATTTGATGAGGAAAATGAAAACATCGACAAAGATACTGGAGAGTCTATTACTGAGAATGAATGGAACGATCTATTTCAAACATTTATTGTAGATGGTGATATATCCAGATCACAGATAGAGGATGCTTTGTCTGTATTGATCAATTCAAGCAAAAAATTAGCCAAATATAATGGCCATACATCTTCTTTAGTAAAATTAGCTTGCAAACATTATGACAGAACAAATCACATTATGAATCTGAAAGAAATTATTCTTACAATGGATAAAACTTTTGGAAGACAGATGGATCTCTTATAAACAAAAACCCTCCTTTCGGAGGGTTTTTTTATGGACCTGTATATCCCGTAGGTGTTGGCTGTTGGGGAGCTTGCTTCCTTTGAATTGGTTTTAAAACACTGGCAAGTTTAGCATCATAATTTGATGGATTTTTTTGTTTAAAATTATCTAACATTTTTTGAGATTGAGGTCCCCATACACCATCAGCAGGAGATATTCCCAATGCTGTTTGGATTGACATATTCCAAGCATTTGAACCTACTGGAACGTTGCCTAATGTTTGTTGTTTTGGTAAAGTAAATTTTTGAAAATCAACAAACGGACCAATTTGCTGAACTGATTGTTCAAGACCTGGAATTAATTGTGCTACCTTAACAAAAACATTATTTAAAGCATCAGATTCTTTATATAACCCTAGCATATCCAAAGATGCAATTGTTTTGTTTAAATCAGCTAAAATTTTTCTCATAGTATTCCTCATAAATTTTATTTAATGTGGATAATATTTTGTCCTTTATTCTTGTATAAAAAAGATATGAAATTCAACACTAATATAAAAACTAGTCCTACCCCATTGAAGGAAAGACAAAAGCCTGTTGTTGTTATGTGTGTAGCTGGTGGTCAATTTACACCTGGATTTTTTGATAGTTGGTCTAAGCTTATGTTGGCTTCTGCTTCAAGAGATTTTCCATTTGATATTGCCATTTCAAGACATTATTCTCCAGTTATTTATCACTGTAGAGCAAACATTTTGGGAGCCGATAACAGAGCTGGCATTCATCAGATTCCATGGCAAGGCACAGTTATTTATGATTATATGATGTGGCTTGACACTGATATTGTTTTTGAAGTAGAACAAGTTGTAAAATTGTTTAAGCGTATGGAGTCGGACAGAACTCTTGAAGTTTTGTGTGGAATTTACCTTACAACCTCAGGAACACACTCTACAATCGTTAAGGACTGGGACATAGACTATTTTATGAAGACAGGTATTTTCCCCTTTATGACACCTGCTGAGTTAAAAGAAGTGGCTAAGAAAAGTCCTAAGAAATTAGCGGAAGTGTTTTATGCGGGAATGGGCGTGATGATGGTAAGAAAAGGAGCATTTGAGAAAATCACTTATCCTTGGTTCGAGCCTATTATGCATCAAATTGGTATTTCAAAAGATTTCAGTTCAGAAGATGTATCGTTGTGTATTAAGTGGAATGAAGCTGGAGTTAAAGTTTGGGTTGATCCAGATATCATTGTTGGACACGAAAAATCTCACATTCTTAGATAGCAAAAAAGGTCTCTTTCGAGACCTTTTTTTATTCATAAAACTTTTCAAGCTCATATTCTATTTGTGCAAATTCTATAAATTTTGGCACCATTTCAATAAGCAGATTATGTAGTCTATTAATAGTGTCAAGTTTATTTCTATTAATGTCAGATGGATCAATTATATTTTCAGAAACAATATTCATTTTGTATTCTTCAGCTTTAGACAATACAGGAGAAAATGTTTCTATAAATTTGATATAAGATGCAAGCAATTCGTGGTGTATATCTTTATCGATTTCTTCACCGAGTTTTTTATTCATAAATTAGCATCCAATATCTTAAAACTCATTTCATATAAATCTTTATGTAGTTTTGGGTGATCTTTGTCATTCAGGAAATTAGATGACCAATGAGCAGTGATAACAGCATATTTGTCATCTGTAAAACCCCAAGATAAAATTATATCTTTTGAGTTGAGCAAAGGTAAATCGGAAGGCTTGTCTATTTCAGGGCTGAGTGTGTTGAAAATAAACCCAAGCAATACAGATATGTGCTTTTTCTTGACAACAAAAACAAAATAAGGCAAAGAAGAACAAACATTTTCTTCAATATGGCCTTCACAACTATACAAAGTCCAACACCAAGAAGATTTATTAATATTCTTAAGTGTTTCTTTTATATTTTGGTCAATTTTTTTATCAGCATCAAAATCATACTCACTTGGATCTTCAAATTTGATCTTTTTTAGAAATTCATTTAAGTTTGACTTCATAGGGAAATATCATCCCTATTAATGTTTTGTATAGTATTAATAGAAACAATCAATTGTTCGGATAAATTATGAATTCCATTAGAAGACACCTTAAATGTATCTAAGGAACATTGAATATTATTGTCTACAAATTCATATCGCAAATCATACAAACTATATTTTTGATCTTTGTAAAATACAGATAAATTTTCTCCGTACATATCTATAAGACGATCAATAGCAGAAACATCACAAACTAGCATTATCCAGTGTATCCTATATTTAATTTTCGAACAAGGTGAATGAATTGATGGCTGTTTACAAGTTGGTACAGAAAAAAAGCACGTCTACCTAAAGAAAATGCTCTAAACTCTTCTTCTGTCCTGAAAACTTGAGTGCCATCTTCATATTGGCTTGGAGTTCTAATTCCATTTTTTGCCCATTCTTTTTGCATATTGAATTTCTTTTCAATAAGGGACAAAAGATATTCCCATTCTTCTAGAGTGTATCTCTTCATTTTTGGCTCTAAAAACTCATCAAATTCAATCTTTTTGTGAGAAAATGAACTTCTATGAATAACCACATAAATATCTTGTTTATTGGTCTTTTCTACAGGTGGTAATTCAAGAGACCATCCAACATATTTTGAAACACAATATTCAGGAGCAGAATGATTTTTCACTCTCATTTGCCCTGTTTCCAAATCAATTAGGTGATCAATACAATAATGATCATGAAATTCTGGGACACTATCTGTATCGGTTTCAATTGATTCTACAAATTTGAATTCTGATTTATATTTTTCTGTACTTGGGACATAGCGCCAGAATGAATGTTTGTATTTAGCCATAAGGAGATTTTATCATCTTTTAGCAAAACATCAAAACATATTTATGATCTAACAGGCACAAATTTAAATCTTAAATCTCCAAATATAGCAAAAGCAATTTCTTCTTCGCTGGAGGTTGGATATTTTTCAATATAATAATCCATCATACATTTAAATTTAGGACCCACGGGAGCATAGCCATTTTGATTTTGATATTGAATTACAGATAAATACTTGTCCATTACATTTGGATAATTAATTAAAAGAAGTTCTTTTTCATCTGTAATTGGAGTTCTTAATTGATCTACCCAATTTTTCAGTTCTTCTTTATTGCCTTCTAAAAATTTAAACAATTCTTCAGATTCATCCATAACATAACCCAAAGAAGTATCTCCATCAAAGATCTCATAATACAATTTTCCTGGGATTAGATTAATAAAATCTTCATCATAATCAGGTTCGGACAAATCATCAAAATTAAATAATTCATCATCTATAATGATTGTATTTAAATCTTCAATCACTTCTGAGGTTTCTACAACATCGATAGCATTTTCAGCTTCTGTTACAAGAGGTGTTTTTTTTGGTCTAGGCATATTTGTTTTCCAATTTTTATTTTATATATTATGATTCTTGATCATTGTAATAATCACATCTATAATGTTAAAAAAATATATGTAGAACCTGAATTTACAAGCTCTACATATATTTTACAACAGAATTACATTTTTTTAGAGTTTAAAGCCAACTCTTACACCCCAAGACCAATCCTTTGATAATGTAAGATTACTTACACTTGCTCCTCCAAAACCAGTAGGGAAAACTTGTCCCATTACTGTTACTGGAACATTGGTCACTGGCATACGGAAATAAATAACCTGCTTCTCGAAGCCGTAAGATACTCTGCTTTCCTTACCGTTTGTAGCAACAACAGCAACATACTTAGTACCCTTCAAAAGACCGCCAGCATAGTCTTCCAAGTAAGGAACTACTGCTCCAGGCTGAGTGATGGTGAACCAATCCTTCTTGCCATCATTTGCATAGTTGACAAATAACTGCTTGTCAGCTAATTGAACACCGAAAGATTGAGTTGTGAACTTAACATCATCCTTGATAAATGGACCATTGACAGGGCCATTAGCAAAAGATCCTACTGCGAGTGCCATTACAGCAACAATTGATAAAATAAACTTATTCATTTTTATTTTTCCTTTTTAGTTTATCAAACAGATCTATTATACCAATAGATCAGATATTAGCAAGAAATTCCTCAGATACATTTTCTTTGACGAACTTTCTTGCTTCGTACAGCCGAGATTTGACGGTCCCAACAGCAATTCCCATCAATTCAGCTATTTCTTCATAAGAATGCCCTTGAATAAAATAATCCAAGGTTTGATATAAAGTTTTATGTTTCTTGAGCTTGTCTAACACTGGAAGAATATAATAGTTTGTTTCAGCAGAATTAATAATAGATTCATAGCTAAAAGGATCTTGAATACTTTCTAAAAAGCTTTCTTTAAATCCATCACGAGTTTCAGAACAATTAAATTCATAATGTTTTTTTGTTCTAATTGAATCAATAAATATATTCTTGACAGTGGTGCTAAGAAAAGATTTAATTTTCTTTGGGTCTATGTGGTTTTTTTCAGAATATACATATGCCTTGAGTAATGCTTGCTGTGTGATATCTTCCGCTTCAGCAGAATTGCGACACAATTTACAAGCAAAATTATACATATATCTTCTGTGAGGAGCAATTAGTTTATTATAAATCATTACATATCCAAAGAAAAATCACAAAGAGGTTTCCAAAAACTTAATGCTTTTTGAAGAAATACAACACCATTTTCAGTATCATTTTCTTTCCATAATGAGGCCTGTAAAACACAATAATAAGAAAGATTCAATAAATGTTCTTGTGTTTTATCAGCTAAATTGAAATAATAATCTGAATGAGGTGTCTTGATTTCTTCAATAAGACAAGACATAAGAATAGAATAGTTAGCTAAATCTACAATTGTATCTTCTGCTTTTTCAGATATTACAACATACTCTTTTTCTTTAAGGAAGTTTTCAAGACGTGACATTTTATCACCTATCCTTACTAAACATCCTCTCCAGGACTCAATACCAGCATCTTCACATTTACGAAGATTACCCATAGGAAGACCAGTAGCAGAATAATCAGAGTCTTTTGCTTCATACACAGATTGCATGTTATCAAGAATTTTCCAAGCAGTTTCATTCTTAAACATATCTTTGAGTTGAGCTATTGTTTTATCGTAAAATTTATTTCTTGACATCAACCTCTCCTTGGCGGTAATGAATTGTGTTTTAATTCAAAAACACCATTGCCAATAAACTTTGAAAGTTTTTCATAACCACCATATGATACAGCAGAAGCGATGCCACCCCACAGCTCATCAACAAGTGTTTTCAATGGTGACAATTCATCAAGGATAGGAATTTCTTTACCTTCTGAATGCCTAAATGCCTTACCATATTGATTGATTTGTTGCTTATGAGATGCGCCACCCCAATAATAACCATCACCAATGACATGAGTTTCTGCTTCAAACGCCTTACTGAAATATCCACCCATCATAACATAATCAGCACCTGCACCGAAAGCCTTAGCAGCATATCCAGAGTTCTTAATTCCACCATCTGCAACAATAAATGGTTCGTTTTTAAAAAATATAGCATCAGATGTTGGATCCCAAGGATTTGATTGCTCAATTTCCATTATTTCTGTAATGGGACCACGATTATATCCAGTAGAGTCATTAGTTGCACAAGGGCTTCCGCCAGCAATACCAACCCGAACATATTTAGTAAAAGACTTCTCCATAGCAATATTAGAAAGCATCTGGAAACCACGTTCGGAGTGTACATTACCCATCATCAGATCAGTTATTCTTGCTCTCTCAGAAAGTTTTTGCACACAGTCCCTGATTTCGATAGCCATATATCCATTCGCCATATCAATTAGCCAAGATGTTGCTCCAGCTTCAGCTAATGCATCTACTCTGTCCCAATCGTTTAAGCCAATGGAAACAAATACATTTTTTTTATTGGGTAAAAGATTGTATAGCTCCACTTGTTCTTCGACAGAACAAAATCTATGAAGACAAACAGTGAGACCAAGTTCATTAGCCTTAAGCGCAAATGTTTTTCCTACAATTGCTTCCATTGGAGAAACAATAATCCTGTTTAATTCAACAGGAATATCTTTGCGAGACTTCACTTTACAAGGTTGAGCAACAAGATTTACATCATTATAATAAATCGACTTAGACTTTAAGATTTCGGCCATTAGTTTTACTTTCAATAACAGTATCAATCAAACCATATGCTTTTGCTTCTTCAGCAGACATATAATAATCCCTATCACAATCTTTAGCAATAGTTTCTTTTGTTTGACCAGTTTTATAAGCTAATATTTGAAATAATTCATCTTCAAGCTTGTTTGTTTCGTTCACTTGAATTCTAATATCAGCAGATGTTCCACGAAATCCAGAAGATACCTGATGAATCATAATTCTGGAATGGGGCAACGAAGCACGAGTTCCAGTACCACCAGCAAGGAGTACAGCACCCATAGAAGCTGCTAAACCAACACAGGTGGTATTTACTGGGGAACTGATAGTATGCATAACATCATACAAAGCAAGACCAGCAGAAACACTTCCGCCAGGGCTATTAATGTAAAATTCGATAGGAAGATGTCCATCTTCTTTATCAAGAAAAAGCATCTGAGCAATGATGAGATTAATGATATAGTCATCTACTTCTTGACCTAAAAAGATAATGCGGTCTTTGAGTAATCTGGACCAAATATCATAGGCTCTTTCACCAGTAGCTGACTTCTCTAATACTGTTGGGATAATCATAGATCAATTATAGCACAAAAATATTATCGAAGCAACTTAAATAAAAAAGTGTATGAGAATTTCATACACTTTTTTAGCTTAGTTAGATAATATTGTTTCAATTATACTTTCATAATCTTTGATAACATTATCCTCGGTATACTCTTCATAATACTTATCAAATGGTTTCATTCCGTTTTCAATAACTTGCTTAATTGTAGTATTTTCTATTAATATCGTAGGATCATTGTCCCAGAAATGTCTAAATTGGAATGACTTTGTGATACAAAATGGGCGCTTTGCAGCTAAAGCGTAATCAGGTGAAGATGCTAGCCCACATTGATCAAGATAGTCATAAAAATAACAATTTACTGTATTTTCAGCTAAAAAATCTACAATTTGTTGGTCAGTGAATATTTCAGTATTGATTTCAATTTCTATATCAGGGTTCGTCAAATGTGCCAAGGTATGCTGTAAAGTTGTTCTCCATACTTGTTCACCGGACCCATAATGATAATGAGGACAATGAAGCCTAATTTTGGCTTTTTTGAATTCATTTTGCACCTGAGTGATTATTCTAGGCAGTCCTTTGTGAGGAACGAGTTGGCCTTGAAAACCTATTACTGGGTATTCATTTTCAACATATGCTTTAGTTGGAGAAAAAGGCGCAATTAATCTTCTGGTTGTGAAAAAATATTTAGAACTATGAGTGTCAAGTGTCGGATCATCAGTTACCATATATTTAAAGCCAAACCAATGATCAGGATGAAATGAGTCTGCTAAATTTTGGTTGCCATCATGATAAACCAAAACGTGTTCACAATCTAAATTGTTTTTCCAAGAACTGTCAGCAACCCAAGGCATTGTCGGAGCTGCGAAGTTATAAAAAATTATTTCAGGCTTATGTTCATTATAATAGTTCAGAACTTTTTCAGGTGAATCAGAAAAGATATGCTTTATATTATATTTTTTTGATTTTGCTACTGTTTGGCCTATCAAATTGCCAATAACACCAATACCACAAATAGTTTTGTTTTCTATTTCTTGGCTTACAAATAAGATATTTTTCATTTATATTTCTCTAAAAACTGTTTTTCAATCCACTCATATGTAAATCTAAGGCCCTTTTCCAATGTGAAATTCTGTTCCCATCCTAAATTTTTCAATTTTGAACTGTCAGAATTTCTTCCTCTTACTCCCAAAGGTGCATCTAAGATATATTTTCTATTTAAGTTAACTTCAGCTATTTTTTCAATTGTTGATACAATTTCATTTATAGAATAAAGATTTTCTGATCCAACATTAATTGGGTAGTTGATATCAGAATTAAAAACTTTCATAAATCCATCAATGCAGTCATCAATATAAAGAATTGATCTGGTTTGTTCGCCATCACCCCAAATTTCAATTTCATTAGTTTGATTATATTTTGCTTCAATTACTTTTCTGCATAAAGCTGCCGGTGCTTTAGCTCTTTCACCGTCCCAAGTGCCCAAAGGACCATAAATACTGTGAAATCTTACAACTTTGGTATCAAGATTGTGGTCTTCTTTGTAATGACGACACATTCTTTCAATAAATAATTTTTCCCATCCATAGCCATCTTCAGAATCTGCCGGGTAAGCCAATTCTTCAGACAATTGTTGTACTTTATTTGTGTTTTGAAGACTTTGAGGGTATACACAAGCTGATGATGAAAACAAAAACTTTTTTACATTATTCATCTTAGAAGCTTTTAACATAAAAGAGTCAGGGATAACACTCATCATACATTCTGTTTTGTGATGTTCAATAAAACCCATTCCGCCCATATTACAAGCAAAATGAAATACATAATCTATATCTTGGGTTGCTTCTACGCAAGCATCAAAATTATTTAAATCTAAACATCTATTATCCAAATCTTTATCAAATGAATACCATTTATCAAAAGACTTTGAATCAACAGATCTAATTTGAAATAATTCTTTGAGTTTTAAAGCAAGGTGGCCTCCAATGAAGCCACCTCCTCCTGTAATTAATACTTTTTTCATTAATCTCTAAATGTTTCAAATTTTGGACAAGGCACAATAAAAGCACCACCATTAGCAAAAAATTCTTTTTCTCTTTGTCTAAATTCGGAAATAAAACACCAAGGCAACACTAATAAATAATCAGGTTTTGCTGCTCTCATTTCGTCTTCAGAGATGATTGGAATATTTGTACCTATTGTTTGAAGTCCAAATTTATATGGAGATCTTTCAGCAATTGCTACAATATCTTTATTGTCTAATCCAAAATACTGAAGTAGAGTATTGCCTTTTGTAGATGCTCCATAACCGTAAACTTTCTTTCCTTTGGCAGTTTCTGAACGAATAAAGCTTACAACATCATCTCTTAAAGATTCAACTCTTTTTTGGTAATCATTCCACAATTCTACATTGTTGAAATCATAATGATTTTTTTCATATTCTAAAAGTGTTTTCACTCTGAAGTTGCATACATCTCTTAAAGGAGCTGTACCAAAACTATCGATGGAAGCTTGGTTATGTTGAATATAAACTCTGATACTACCACCATTTGTATCATTTAATTCAGCATCAACAATTTTTAAGTCATGTTGCTCGAACAATGTCTTCAAACTTGTCAATGAATAATAATACACATGTTCGTGACAAACATTATCAAATGCAAGCTGTTCAATCATCAAAGGTGTGTAAGAAAGTTGAATAACCCAAGCGCCATTTACATCTAAGACCTTTTTAATATCTTCAATAAAAGGGTGAGGATTCTCAAGATCATAAAACATAGCAATTGTTGTTATAGCTTTACATTTATTTTCAACACCAGTGGTTTGCCAAGCTGAATATGAAAAATAATCTTGAACAATGTGGTCAGCTACTTTAATAGATTCAGCCACATAAGAGTCATCACAAGGATCTATGCCTACTTTTGTTACTCCATCAGGCATAAATTTAAACATTGTGCCATCATTGCAAGCAATATCAAGCCAAACATCCCCAGATTTTACTTTCATACGAGAAGATACTTGTTCAGCTATTCCTTTTAGCTCCAAAGTCATAGATTGATTGATTCCAGAACGGTACCAATATTTTCCCCACATTGTTTCTGCGGGAGCCACTTCTTTTAATCTAGCAGCACCAATCTCTGAATCAAGATATAAGTCTAACGAATATTTAGTACGTGAAGAATTTACATCTTCGTTAACAAAATCAGAAACGTAATGAGAACCTAAATTTAGAATTTTTTCCATACAGCACTACCTTAAGCAAAAAAGCTTTATTCAGTACAAATTCAATTTTGTCCAGAATATTAGAATGACAATGTTCATTATACATAGGTTTAAGTTGATCAACACCCTTATCAATAATAGATTGAATTGGTGTGGAGTCAATATAAATATCTAAATTGTATTTATGAAAATGATTAAACATATTTGAGCGAGAAAGACCTATAGGCTTCTTCACTGATAAAGCATAATCAGTAGAGCCTGAAATTGATCTACCTGGCATAATATCATAAGCAAAAATGTTTATATCATTATTTGAAAGAAAATCAAATATATCTTGAGGAGGCAAAAAGTCATGACTAACTTCAAGTTCAATGTTTGTGCCTTCTAAAATATTTTTTATTTTTCTAACTTCTTCTTTAGCAGAAAAACCATTGTTATCACCAAATTCAGCAAATGGCATATTGAATCGTAAAATAGCATCTGTGTATTGCTCTTTTACAACCTTGGCAATCTGTGGGAAATTTTTATTAGCAAAACCAAATCCAAAACTACCAATAGCAACCTTATCAAATTTAATTTTATTTTGATGAGTGAGGTCATCGTGTAAAGGTCTTGGTAAAGAAATAAGATTATACACAGGGTCGTCTGGTTTTGTTGGATCTACACTACAAATACCATCAGGTCTAAAATTAACAGATGATTCATGATAGATAATAATTTGTGGCATTTCCAAAGAATCAGCAAATGATTGTTTTACCCAATCCAAAGTTGAATTGTAATAATTATATATGATTCCTTGAGGATTATGTCTTGCTATCAGTTCCAGCATTTCATTTCTGTCTTGTGGATATCCAACAACATATTTATATTTTGTGGATTTCTTAAGAATTGAAACAATTCTTTCACCATAGTCGTGTACACCACACCGGGTTACTTTTCTGGATATGTAAAGAACCTTTTTCATTTACTGAGGACCTTAATATCATTCATAACCATAGTTTTGACCCAAGCTTCAAATTTAGTTTTAGGCAACCATCCAAACTTATTGTATGATTTATTAAAATTTCCCCAAAGAAAATTGTGATCAGCCGGTCTCATATATCTTGGATCAGAAACAATATATTTTTCCCAATCTTCTATTCCAACACAAGCAAAAGCAGCTGATAAAAAATCTCTAATGGATCTAGCTTCTCCAGAAGCTAACACAAAATCATCAGGAGAATCTTGTTGAAGCATCTGCCACATTCCCTGCACATAATCGGGAGCATATCCCCAGTCTCTTTTAGATTCTAGGTTACCTAAACAAATTTTATCATCTAACCCAAGCTTAATTTTCGCAACACCATCTGTAATTTTTCTAGTGACAAAATGATGGCCTCTCCGCTCACCTTCATGGTTAAATAAAATTCCAGAAACAGCAAACATATCAAAGCTTTTACGATACACTTTTGTGATCATATGACCATATGCTTTAGCTGCGCCATAAGGAGAAACAGGATTAATTTCTGATGTTTCATCAGTCAACCCAGTAGTTTTTCCAAAAATTTCACTACTTGTAGCTTGGTAAAATTTGATTTTTGTATCAACTACTCTAACTGCTTCTAACATTCTAAGCACACCTAATCCAGTAATGTCAGATGTCATCTCTGGTAATGTCCAGCAATCTCCAACAAAAGACTGAGCTGCTAAATTGTAAACCTCGTCTGGTTTGCTTTCTGCAATACATCTAACAAGTGAATTTTGATCAGACAAATCGCCTTTAATCAGCGTGATTCTGTCTGAAATGTGTGAAATATTAACATAATTGTTGGAGCTTTTCCATCGCTCCATACCATAAACTTTGTAGTTTTTAGAAAGTAAAAATTCAGCAAGATGACTACCATCCATGCCTGTGATACCTGTAATTAAAGCTGTCTTGTTCATATACACATTATACACTCAGGTTCGCTAAATGTTAAAACAAAAAAGGAAGCATTTCTGCTTCCTTTTCTAAAATAAAATTATGATTTATTTTATTGTAATTTTCTTTACTGTTTCTTTCGGCTCTTCATCTTTAAATACAATCTTTTTGAAAGCTAATTTAAGAACACCATTTTCTAAATGACAAACTTCAGGTTCAATTTCAAGATTATCTGGTAATTGAATTGTTCTTGTAAAAGCAGACTGCTTCAATTCTTTAAGATGATAGAAATAACTCTTCTCTCTTAAAATTCTTGAACTTCCAGTGATTGTAAGAAGTTTTGTTTCCTTAACCACTTCAATGTCAAGATCTTTTTCTTCAACACCTGGTACAGCAAAATCTAAGCAGAAATAAAAATCATCTTCAAAGATATCCATTTTTGGATAAGAAGTGTTGGAATGAATAAAGTTTTTACGATTACCTAAAAAATCGTCAAAAAACTTATTGATAATCTGTTCATGTTGATCCATGATCAAATTACGATTGGGCATTAAAATTCTACGCTGAGGTAGATTTAATACATCATCAATACTAGCCATATATTTCTCCATTTGCGCCCATAAAGTACGCTATATAATAAGTGTCTAAAAGATCACCTGAGTAACTTGCACTCAATATATATAATACAAGAAATTATTTAATATATTCTTTTAAATATTTACAACTTGGAGTGAAAATGGTGTCTGTATCAAAAAATTCTACATTGTCATACCATAAATGATCATGAGCATAATGGTTTACAGTATGTTGATGTAATTCACCAATTCTTGGAACATTCATTGACGTAGCCATCGCAAGAGGCCCCGTAGGGTTTGTGAGAATCATTTTACATCCAGAGATAGCACTTAGTAAATCTTCAAGACCTGTGACAATTTCTAGATCTACTTCATTTTTCAATTTGAATTTTTCATATTCGTCAGGCTTATTGTCTATAAATATTTTTTTATCAAATTGATCTAAGATATTTCTGTATTGAAATTCCACGTTAGGGGTCCAAGGTGATCTATCGTCTCGTCTATGAATTATTAAATAGTCCTTATATTTTTCATTTTTTGGAATATCTAAAGTTTTCATATTTTTAGGTATATTATTTAATGAAGGAAAATGATGCTTCATAAAAACTGCCCAAAATGGAGCTCCTGACAATAAAGGGCTAAATCTAAAAGTATTTAGATCATATTTAATTGGAGTAAAATTATCATAAACCTTAAATGAATTAATGTATTCTTGCTTTGACACTATTGGATATAATTCATCATAAGTTTCTCTCAAAGGTAAGAAAAATTTATCATATTTTTCATTCAAATAAAGATTAGTTTTTAAGCCAAACACACGATGAATGTATTTTGGCACTACCAGACTGTGTAAAAAATCTCCTAATTTTGGTCCCATTAATATGTTTACGGTATTGTTCATTTATTTTTTGTTTCTGATATATCTGTTGAAAAAAAATTGTTCTGTAAATTCTGTTTGTAAATATATCTATTGTGATTTGCTTGATCTACCATTTTTGCCAATCCTCCGCTGTTTGAAGCCTTATCAACAAGATCGAATACATTTTCATTTGCTTTTAACAAATCAGAATAAACTTTACTCTGAATAATATCACTAAATAAATCTTCTCCAATTTGATCCTTGATTTCTTGAATTAATTTGGACATCGAATCAGAGGTTTTTAATAATTTTTCTCCAGTAAATTTGGATACTTTAACTTGGTGAATCGACAATATATCAAAAACATATGCTTCATCTAAACTTATTTTTATCATTTTTATAATTATACAATGGGTACAAAAGATTTATGGAAACTTATGCTTTAATTTGTGGGGCTTGGGGAGATATAATTGTTTCATTAAAAGAATTAAGACAATCTGGCATCAAAAAAGTTATAGCAGCTTCTGGGCAAAAAGATATTGAAAATTTTTTATTAGCTCAATCTTTCATAAGTGAAGTGATCAAAACAGACTTTCCATCAGAACTATGGATAGGCGCTGTTATTGAAAGAAATGATGTTACTAATTATGTAAGTAGAAAAATAGGAAAACAAATTAATCTTATTAACTGTTCATTCAATTCTGCTAATAACTATATAAGATATGATTTAATTGAAAACCTTACCACTGACAACAAATCAAAACAATGGGCTGAAGAAATAAGAAAAGACTTGCCTGATGATTTTATTTTATTCTATCCTTATTCATTGGGAAATAGTGCTCCCTTATCAGTACATTGGCCTTATTGGAAACAATTATTAAGATATTTATTAGGAAAACATAATATTGTTTTGTGTGGAATTAACTTAGATTTTTCTGAATTTGATTGTTACGATAATTTTATAGATTTATCTAATGCTACGGACAACTTCCAACAAGTATTCGCCCTCTCCCATTATGCTGAACAAATCATTACTACACATAATGGACTATCATTTTATTGTTCTTCTAATAATCTTAACACGATAGTGATATTCAACAATCACGCTGACAATATATTTAATGGATTCAATCGTTCAATACAAAATGTCAAAAGAATTTCATACAATGACACATTATTAGATGCTATTTCTATTATTAAATCACCAATCAAGAAAGATACATTTAATGATATATTAGCTTCATTTCCATATTTGCACAAAACATTAATGTACGAAAATATAACAAAAAAAGATAGTGTTTTGTGTGAAAAAATAAAACAAAATAATTATATTTCTATTTATAGCGCAATTGGTTTTTTGCCACATATAATAGCTACAATGATTATATATCACAAAAAATTTATTTATCATATGAAGCTTATGAGTGATGAAGAAGAATATAAGATACTTGAAAACATCAAGTATTTGTCTGATAAATATGAATGTGAAATTGATTTTAAAATATTAAATCAAAAAACATTAAATTATGATATTGTGATAGAATAATTTTTTATAATAAATGTATGAATTATGATTTGTGTGATTTGCTGAATAGAAAAATTGAAGCTAAAAATGGTTATTTGGATGATTTCCCAAAGTCATCTAGTGCTAAGAACCAATCTTATGCTGACAATTGCTTAGAAGAGTTGGACCCAGATTTGTATATAAAAGCGCTAGATGGTCTTAATGCTGACCATGAAGTGTTTAATTTTTGGTTATATAGAAATGGAAAAGTATCAAGACAGATATCTGATTTTGATATTTCGGCAAGAGGAGTAATGAAAGAATTAGCAAACCTAACTTTTTCTAACTATCCTAGTATTGATTTAATGTATTTTTCTGCCATAGAAAAAATCTACATTGCTAAAAACAAATTAATTATGATAGAATGCTGTGTAAGGCCATCTCTTGATCAAATGTTTACCATCAAAGATTTAGAAAAAGAACACCTCTCTTTGGGAGGAGTTGTTATCTGGAAAATTATTGACAAAAGAAACAAAAACTCTTATTATCAAGGTGTGGGATCAAACAGTTTGCATGATTTTAAATGGTCAAGGATTAAGTAAAATGAAAAGTGGATATATTTATTTTTCCAATGATGAACTTAAGCAGTTAAAGAATATTTTGGGCAAATCAAAAGAACTCAAAGCGCTAGACTTATTGGAAAAGATTTATTTTTATGAACGAAACGAAAATGATCTTGTTGTCTTAAACCAAGCTAAAGAAAAATATTGCGATGATAAAGAAGAAATTATGATCGATGAGGATGCTTTAGTAAGTAAAACTAAAAATGGTTCTTATGTACACGCTTGGGTTTGGGTTGACAACAAAATCAGAAGAAAGAGAAAAAAGATCGAAAATGATTAAGAACAAATGGTATGCCGTTCATGTTATGCCCCAATCAGAACAAAAGGTAAAAACACTGATTGAAAGAACAGCACCAAAGAAATTTGTTCAACACAAAATTGGACAAATTTTAATTCCTATGGACATTGATCAAAAGAAAGTCAATGGCAAAAAGATTGAAAAATCTGTCAAAGTTTTTCCAGGGTATATTTTGATCAATATGTCTTTAGATGATGAAACATATACATTTATCAAACAAATCCCAGGAGTGACAAATTTTGTTTCTTCTCAAGCTAAAAAACCAGTGGCTTTGAAAGATGAAGAAGTACAAGAAGTGTTAAATGCCCTAGATCCAAACAGAGGATTCAAACCTATCAAAAAAGAATGGGTGAAAAATATGCTTGTAAGAGTGTCAGATGGTCCATTCTCAGATTTCACAGGTAAGATCGAAGATGTCAATGATGAGAAGCAAAAATTAAAGGTGATGATTTCCTTATTTGGAAGAGACACACCAGTAGAACTTGAATTCGGACAGGTAGAAAAAGTACAATAAAAAAAGCCCTCTTTCGAGGGCTTTTCCATTTTAATAATTTTCTATGATTGGAAGTATTTTACCAAACTCAATATTATTACTAGCTACACTCCAAACTTTAAATCTAGCCCAAAATCTAGCAGGATTGGCTGGTAAGTTGATAGATGGTACATTTCCTAACAACATTGAATTTTCCAGAGTAGTGAGAGGGTCATTAGGTAACAAGATATTATTAGCCGATGATAATTTAGTAGCTCCCCATACAGAAGATCCCAATCCAGCACCCTCAATGATTCCAGAGTATTTTAATGAATCAGAATTTCCCGATGAAGTATTATCAATAGAAGTAAACTGTGACCAAGTAGTTCCATTCCATATTTGACCAGTTATTGTAGTGGCTGTTCCTGCTACAGTCTTTAACGCAAATTCCCAGTGATCAACTTTTTTGCTGGATCCAACATAAACATAATCATTAGCAGATTTGAAAGCAAATTCAGAAGAATTATCTCCACCATTTCCAGAAGCTAGTGTAGAAACATCATATATAACTCCGCCTGTTCCGCCTGTTCCAGTTTGGTTTTGTCCTATCAAAACCCTATAATCTCTAAGTACTTCTACATTTGTTTTATCAGAAATTATGTAACTTGAAGAAGCCACATTTTTCTTTCCTACTACGTTTAGGAAATACTTACCACTTGTAACAGCTGTTTTCAAGATAACAAGTACGCTTAAATAAGGTCTGTTATATAAATCTTCAATGTAGACAGGCGGATTTAGACTCCAAATGACAGTATAATTGTTTGATGCCGCTACTGTTACATCATTAAAATCTGAGAAATATACATGATCATTATTAGCAATGGCTCCTTGCCTGAAGTGAGCTCCACTATTTAAAATATGCATTTCGTCAATATTGTTTGTGCTAGAAGTAGTGTTCCAAAGTCTAATTCTATCGATTGTACTTGAAGGATGCCAAGGAACAGTAAAATAAATACTTGTTCCCGATATAGTACCACTTGTTACAGTTTCATTTAAAAATTGACCATTGATAGCGTAAATAACACTCATCGTTCACCTCTGATAGAATGATTCTGTTATTTTTATTCTGACTTGAAAACTTTTAGTCCTATATGTTGAAACTACTTATGCTCTGATGTACAATATGAGCAAGGCTAATATCACCGTTTTGATTTATAGGGAAGAGCGCTCTGATATTGGCCTAAGGATTTTAAAATGAAAATACAATATGGGCTTCTTACTCCATTAAAATATTCACATTCAAAACCAAATAAAATATCTGATGAATATTGGGTTTTTAAATGCGATTGTGGTAATGAAAAAACTTGCAGATTATACGATGTTAAAAGAGGTAAAATAAACTCTTGTGGTTGTATACATAAAAAACAATTAGCCAAAAGAAATAAATCTAATTCAAAACACGGATATTTTGGTACACCCACATACGAATCTTGGGCTAGTATTATTGAAAGATGTTGTAATACAAACAATTCTAATTACCAATCTTATGGTGCAAAAGGGATAACTATGTGCCAAAAATGGAGAGAATCTTTTAAAGAATTTTTGAAAGATATGGGAGAAAGGCCAGAGGGTTTTTCCATAGATAGAATTGATGTTTATGGCAATTATGAGCCTGATAATTGTAGGTGGGCAAGTGCGAAGACTCAAGCAAATAACAGAACCAATAATCGTAAAATAAATTTCAATTATCAAAACTTGAATTTGTCAGAATGGTCTGATATCACTGGTATCAAGCCATCCACTATAAGTAAAAGAATCGATAAATACGGATGGTCAATAGAAGAAGCACTAACGAGAAAACCAAGATGAAAATTCAATATGTATCAATCAAACCTACACAAAAAGCAGAAGAATCAGGGTGTTTTGCTTTTATTCCAGAAATGCTAGCTTCAGTAGGCGCAAGATATTCTAGAAACAATGAAGGGCTTGATGCAATAGTAGCTAAATTAGACCCAAATAATCAAGAAAAGTCAATTGATGATATTTTTAAGTACACGGACTTCGGTCATGCATCAATTGCAGACATGACTCCTATTGCATTATTTATTGACGAAATATCACAATTTGCTGCTTATTATCTTTGGACTTTATCTCCTACAGCGGGTGGTCAAGAGTGTTCCACCAGATATATTAAAATGGATATTTCTGGACTTGTTGATGCTGAAACGTTAGGCATTCCTGAAAATCTAAGAGAATCATTTGATGCTTATAACAAAAAAGCATTTGAAAGTTACAAATTAGCTTTATTATATTGGTCGGAATTATCAAATTTACATCCTGAAGAAACTAAAATACCACAATCTCTTCGTGACTCTGATGCTGAAAAAGATATTAAGGCTGTTGCTAGGATGAAGCGTAATTATGCTTTTGATAGGGCTAGAGTGTATATTCCTTTAGCTGCTTCTACTGGTGTTATGATGATTCAATCTGCAAGGGCCTGGGCTAATATTTCAGCACATCTTCAATCTCATTCATTAAGAGAATTAAAATTAATTGGAGAACAAATAGCAGAACAAATGTCTATTGGTGCTCCTAGATTAGCTAAACATACAAAACCCACAGAAGCAATTATTAATTATATAAATTATGAAAGACAAGTGGCGGTGGATAATGTTGATTATTCTGGAATTTTAGATGACAACCATACAAACACATTTTTGGAAGCTGAAGATTTGATGTATGACAAAATTGTATTTAAAAATTCTTGTGAATTCAGAACCAACAGATATTCTCCTTTTGGCTCTCCTGTTGCTAGAACTTCTGTAAAATTTGCTTGGGAAGGAATTAGTTTTGGAGAAATTAGAGATCTTAATAGACACAGAACAGGCACTAAATATTGTCCTATGATCCCTTTAGGTTTCTATGGCTCCACTGATCAAATTCCAGACAACAACTCTGCTAATTTGAATTTAACTGGTCATATTTATAGCTTATATAATGATTTTAAATACACTACCACTCAATCTAGAGAAATAATGAAAAATCATCCTGAGTATATTTATTTTACTAGTTTGGGACATAAATATTATTTTGAGCATACAACCACTGCTGACAAATTCTTATATGAAATGGAATTAAGAACAGGTATTGGTGCTCATTACAAATATGCTGAACATTGTAAAGAAGCGCTGAAGAAATGGTATGAAAAATTCCCTGAAACACAAGGAATTATTTTTGAAGGTAGTGCTGAACCGGAATAATTAATTGTATACATATGCCGTCAAACCATCATTTCTTTTGATTGTATAGAGGGCATTATTGTCAAATGTATCTTTTGTAAACAGCACAGACAGGGTATCAATATTTTTAGAAAATGTATTGGTGAATAAAATAGATCCTTTCTGTGTTGTTTCCCTTTTATTAAAGAAATTTGCGATGGATTTATCATCTATCTCACACTTGATATCCATTGGTGGTAATATTTCAGACAAGGCTAACAAGAAATATTCATTATCAACAGCTTCTCCTTGTAAAGCTTTATTAATATTATCAATCATCTCAATAGGATTTATTTCTTTTTTGTTCTCTGATAAATCAAATCCATTAAATGCTACATATTGCCTTGTCACTGCTAAATATTCACTATTGTATACATAACTAGATTCATCAATTTGTTCTAGTATGGTATCTATATTTTCTTGATCTACAATATCATTTTTAAAAAACAAGATAAGTTTTTCAAAATTTGGTTCATTATATAAAAATATCAATCTAAGCACAATAACTATATTTTCTTTAGTAGGCTTAAAATCTGGTAAATTCAGCACAGATATATCACTTGAAATGTTGTTTAGCTTCTTACTGGTGATATAATACTTTCGTGCCACAATGCTATTCATAACATTGTGTAAATAATTTATTTCTGATGGTGAGTTCGAAATGAGAAGAAGAAGAAGAAAATCCACATTAGATTTGTACATTTCTTTGTGTAAGTCTATTGCTACAATATTCAAGAAAAAACCCACTCGCCAACAAAGAACTGTTCGTGGTAATATCAAACAATCGCCTGTAAGGAATGTGAACAAACCAATTATGAAAGAAAACTCTATACTTCCTGATTTTCGTCCTAAAACTTTTGACCAGATTGTAGGTCAAGAGATTGTTAAGGAATATCTTAAGATCAAGATCCAAGCATTCAAGAAAAGTAGGAATGCGGTAGGTCACTGTTTATTCCTGGGTTTTTCTGGCTCTGGTAAAACAACTATGGCTAATGTTATGGCTAATGAAATGAATGTTAGATTTCATTCTGTTATGGCTACAAGGATTAAAAATTGGAATGATTTTTACCAAATTATCAAAAATGTAGAAGAGAATGATGTGGTGTTTATTGATGAAATCCACGCTTTGTCTCCTAAGATCCAAGAGCAATTGTATGGTGTTATGGAAGATTTTATCTGCACATTGGAAGACAAGAATCTTCAACAGCAGATTCAGGTGCGGTTACCAAAGTTTACATTGATTGGAGCCACTACCCATACAGGAGAACTAAATGCTCCTCTTCTTTCTAGGTTCCAATACAAAGGCCATCTTATGCCTTACACTACATTGGAACTCACAAATATGGTGATGTCTGCTGGCAAGAGAATTTATGATCTTAACGTTCCTCTTGATGTAGCCGAAAGAATTGCTAAGTTGTCTCGCCGTACTGCCAGAGTTTGTTATAATCTACTTCGCAGTTATGTTGATGTGGTTGAAGCTGAATACAAGCATAAGATTACATCAGATTTGCTTACAATGGATCTACTTTATAAAACATTAAAGCTTGAGCAAATTGATCCTTTGGTGGGATTGGATTATGCTTGTAGAAAATATCTTCTTACAATGCTCAAGGATCAAGAAAACACACCTCTTGGATGTAGATCAATTGCTAATATGATTAATGAGCAAGAATCAACAATCACTGATATGATTGAGCCTTTCTTGACATCAGATATTAATTTAGAATTCAAGGGGCCAGACGGAAACTCAAAGGCTATGAACGGGCCATTTTCAAGAGTGACAAAGAAGGGCAGAGTGGCTACACAATCTGCTTACACATATATGAAACTTTGTCAATCATTACAGAAAAGTGGATGGTTTCCGAACGAGACAATCACTATTTAGATGTATAATGGAAATGAGATAAATCTTTCTCGTTTACATTTATTTTAGGAGAATTTATGCCAGCTAAACAGATAATTTTGAATGATGAAGCACGACAAGCTATGGGACGTGGTGTTAGCATCGTTGGTGTTGCTGTTGCCACCACCTTAGGCCCAAAAGGCAGAAATGTAGTTATTCAATCCCCATCAGGTCCCATCGTAACAAAAGATGGTGTGACAGTGGCTAAACATATCGAACTTGAAGATCCCTATGAAGATCTTGGTGCTCAGCTTTGTAAACAAGTATCTAGCAAGACCAATGATGTTGCTGGAGATGGCACTACAACAGCTACAGTTTTAGCTAATGCCTTTGTAACAAATGGACTTAAGTATATTTCTTCTGGGGGAAATCCTATCAGTGTTAAGTTTGGAATGGAATATGCTGCAAATAAGGCTGTTGAAATAATCGAATCTTTGGCAAAACCTATCGAAAACAAAGAACAAATTACCTTTGTTGCCACTATTTCAGGCAATGATAATGAGGTAGGTCAGATTGTTGCTGATGCTATGGAAGCTGTTGGTAAAGATGGAGTGATAACCATTGAAGAATCCAGAAGTAGAGATACATCATTAGCTCTTGTAGAAGGAATGAGAATTGATAAAGGATTCATTTCTCCATTCTTTGTTAACAACCCTGAGAAGATGGAATGTAAGCATAGCGATGTAGCTATTCTTCTTCACGATGGCAAGATTGTTGATGCTAAAGATCTTTACAACTTTGTTCAGAAGGTGTATGACAAGCTTAAGAAACCCTTGATGATTATTGCTGATTCTGTTGATGGAGATGCTTTACAGTTCTTAGTGTTAAATGCTTATCAAGGAAAGAAGCCTTGGTTTGCTGTTAAATCACCTGGTTTTGCTAATCAGAAGAAAGATCATTTGTATGATTTGGCTGCTCTGACAGGCGCTAAAGTTTTGTCACCTGATATGGGAACATCTCTTGAAACTGCTGACATCGACTGCTTAGGATATGCTAAAACTGTTATAAGCACAAAAGAATATACCACTATCATTGAGGGACAGGGATCTAATGATGATATTGAGGAAAGAATTCTTCAAGTAAAAGCATTGCAAAACCAAGTAGAAAGCAATTATGAAGCTAAGGTTATGGCTGAAAGAATTGCTAGATTGTCTGGCGGAGTTGCTATCATTCGTGTTGGAGCTAGTACAGAAGCAGAACTTATTGAGAAGAAGTATCGCTATGAAGATGCTTTGGCTGCAACAAGGGCTGCTGTAGAAGAGGGTATTGTTCCTGGAGGAGGAACCACTCTCTTGCGTATATCTCAGCAACTTGAAACAATGAATGATCTCACCGATGAAGATGAGAAAGTAGGATTTGAGATTGTCAGAAAATCTTTAATGGAACCTATTAAACAAATTGCTTATAATGCTGGTATTAGCCCTGATGTTGTTGTTGATACAGTTTGTCATAAGCCTAACGGTATTGGTTTAAATGCAAGAACCGGATTGTATGTTGATATGATACAAGACGGTATTATTGATCCTGCTAAGGTCACAAGATCAGCTATTCAAAATGCTGTGTCTATTGCTGGTTTAGTATTGACAACCGAAGTATTGATTGTAGACAAGCCTGTTACAAACGAAAGAGTGTTGGTGAGCGAAGGAATGCTATAAATTCAGAAAGGAGGTAAATTATGGGAACTGAAGAGCCAAAAGATATGAAGTCTAAGATAGGACCGATTGTCAAGTATATTGCTTATGGAGTGTTTGTTTTTGCTTTGGTTGCTACACTCAAGGTTGCTTGTGAGAGCATACCCCAACCACCTAAACCACCGCTAATGTGAAAGGAAAACCTCTCTATAATATGAGAGGTTTTTTTATAGATATGGAAAATTTTAAGTTTCATTATAGTGCTGTCATTAAAAGAATTGTTGACGGCGATACAATTTATTGTGATATTGATTTAGGCTTTGGCACTATCCTTAAAAACCAGAATATTCGGTTATATGGGATTGATTCGCCCGAAATCAAAGGAGAAGAAAGATTAGCTGGACTAGATGCTAAAAGATTTATTGAAAATCTTCTCACTGATAAAGAAGTGGTAATAGTTTCATATAAAGATAAAAAAGAGAAATATGGAAGATATTTAGCTAAAATCTATTTAAATGATAATAACAAATGGATTGATGTTAATAAATTATTGATTGATAAAGGCCTTGCTGTTGAATATATTCCTTGATACAATTAAATATGGCTCAATATAGGCGATTATTTATAGACTTTGATTCATTTTATGCTTCGGTGGAACAACAAGATAACCCAGAATATCAAAACAGACCTCTCGTTGTAGTTCCTTGTATCACTGACTATACTTGTGCTATTGCTGCTTCATATCAAGCTAAGAGACTAGGAGTTAAAACTGGCACTAAGGTAAAGAAAGCCAAAGAAAAAATCCCTGACCTTATTGTTGTTGAAGCTAGACCGCACCGATATGTTGAAGTGCACAATCAAGTTCTAGAAATATTATCCAAGCATTTTCAAAAGATACAGGTGTTGTCTATTGATGAGATGGCTTGTGAGATAAATGAAGAGGATGATTTTGATTGTGAGATTATAGCTGGTTTATTGAAATTAGATTTATTAGATGCATTTGGCTCTCATCTCACTTGTTCCATTGGCGTAGCTAGGAATGTATTTTTAGCTAAAGTAGCTTCTGATATGAACAAGCCCAATGGTTTTACAAATTTTGGATCTGATGCTGAGGATAAACTTAAAACACTAGATCTTGTTGATTTGCCTGGTATAGCTGACAGAATGGAAGCTAGATTAAATAAATCATCTATTCGTACAATTGAAGATTTATTATCCAAAGATGAATTAAAGCTAAAGAAAGCTTGGGGCAGTGTAATAGGGGCTAGATGGTTTCATATGCTTCGTGGGTCCTTACAATGCGATTACGGGCTAACAAACAATGATATACCTAAATCTATCGGCCACACCCATGTATTGCCTCCTGAGAAAAGAGATGATGCTGGTTCTTTTGAGGTCTTTGAATCTTTGCTTTATAGAGCTATTGATAGATTAAACAAGCACAGAATCGGAGCTAGAAGAATATCAATCTATTTATCTTGGCGAAACACAAAAACGAAGAAAAGAGGTACATTTAAGAGAAAATCTCCTCTTTCAATACCAAACAGGGATTATAAATATTGGACCTGTATTGCCCTAGAATTGTGGTCAAATTTACCAAGTTTAGGGATTGATGATATTCCTTTACTTGTAGGATTAAGATTCACCCATACAATAGATTCAAATGATATGAATTTACAATTATTTGATTTATCTTGGGAAAATGAATATATTTATGAAGAAAAATATAAACTACCTGACAGAATATCATTTGGAGATCCAGGTAGAATGTTTGAAAATTAGATGTACAAGACAAATATGGAAAAAGTTACAATAGAAATTCGCAATTTATCCAAGGGTCAAGCACGAGCAATTGAAGAGTATTTTGCTGTTTGGGATTTTCTCAATCAAAAGAATATGTCTATGTGGTGTTCCTTTTTTGTAGATTGTCAGAGTGGTTTTATCCCTTCTGTTAAAGTAAATGGAGAGAAGCCCAAGAGATTTATGAAAGATATTGGCTTGAGAGTGGGCAAAGTAAAATTTGTCACTGATGAAGGTGATTTAGAAGATGAAATGTATCTTTTGGATTATGAGAAGATAGAAAAAGCTCTCAAAGATAATGAAGAAGAGGATCCACAACCAGAAGATAATGTCTAGTTTGCCAAAATATTTCTCTGTAAAACTAGGGAACTCAAAATTCAAAATGATGACAGAAAGTTTAATTAATTCTATCTGTCATCAATATTTAAATAAACATCAAGCGCTTTACAATTTTGAGCATTATGATGTTTTATTTTCCACTGCTAAAGTAGAAATAGAAAAGTTTTTAATTTTTAAGATTGACAATGGATTTAAATTTTTTGATTTTTTTGACAATTGGCAGGAAGAATTTCAATCATTTCAGGTTGACAAAAATAAGTTCTTGTGTAAAGATTTTATTTTAGAATTTTCAGATAAAAGTAAATGGTCAATTAGATTGCTAGATCTTCTTTCTATAAGATATAATGGTGAAGATGTTCCAGATGACGATCCTTTTGTGAAAGATGAACAGGCAATTACAGAATGGGTTAAAACTTTGGCGTGGGATGATGTTTTTCAATTAGCTGAAGAAATCAAAAGACCTGAGTTTTGCCCTGATTATAATGAAGAGTTAGCAGAAGCAAAAGTAGAGATCGTGCCTTGGGATAAATCTATAAATTTATTAGACTTATTTGAAAGCACTTTAAATGATGATGAGCAGGACCTTGATTGATCCTTACAAAATTACAAACTATAACAGAACAGAAGATGAATTACAGCTTTTTCTTTTGTTCTGTATAGTAGTGGCAGGAAAAACGGCATACATACAAGCTCAAAAGTTAAGTGATTTTCTCACTTCCATAAACAGCAGACTAATGATGCCAGAACAAGTATCTCCATTTCAACTATTAAAAAGTGCCCAACAACACGGTATTTTAATGGAAGAAATCCAAAAAGCTAAACTTGGTCAATATAACAAAATTTACAAAGCTTTTAATTATCTTGTAAATCACACAATCAATTTAAAACCAGCTGAAATTAAGCTTTTAGAAAATATCCCTGGTGTTGGTAAAAAGACAAGCAGATTTTTTGTTTTACATTCTGATGATAGACACCAAAACAAAATTGCTATCCTTGATACACACATTCTTAAATTCATCAGGGAAAATATTGACAATAAAGCACCGAAATCTACACCAACCATTTCTGTTACATATAAATATTGGGAAGATGTATTTGTAAGTTGGTGCGAGTTGAATAATAAAAATATTGCAGAGTTTGATTTGGAGGTGTGGAAATCATATGCTAGAACAGCTAAATCATAAAAAAGAAGAAAAGATTCTTAAACAATACACAGATCTAATGTTTAAGCTTACCAATAAATATTTTAGATATTACAACAATCAATATTCTTTTGATGATCTGTTTCAAGAAGCACAATTAGCAACATTGAAAGCAATTCGCACTTTTGATGAATCTAAAAATGTAAAACTAATCACCCACATTTATAATCAAATAAATTTTAGATTTAGTCACTACTCTCGCTCAAACACTGGTATAATCAAAATACCAGCCAAAGTTATTTCTCAAAAGTTAACTGCTCCTAAAATGGTGGATGCAGAGTTCTTATATGATAATGCTGAATCAAATGAATTAATTTCTT
>Ga0114966_10000859_pt1 | contig 28689 bp, 27 predicted proteins | sample M_130207_XF_Meta_FD_87029 | JGI IMG/M metagenome (GOLD analysis project Ga0114966, IMG submission 87029) | Freshwater microbial communities from Lake Montjoie, Canada to study carbon cycling - M_130207_XF_MetaG | ecosystem: Environmental > Aquatic > Freshwater > Lake | place: Lake Montjoie... | reverse complement strand
CTCTGTCGGGGGCCATCCGAGATGCGACAGGCGGATTCGCCCCAGTGTGGTTCGTGGTGGTTGCGGTGAGCGTGGCTCAGATTCCTGTGGCACTCGCGCTCGGTCCGCGCCGCGCACGGACCGTGCGGACAGCAGGTATCGCCCCTGAAGCCACCCTCGCTCGGCCGCGAGCCTAGAGCCGGCAGGCGTGAATGTCGGTGACGATGATTCCCTTGGCCCCGAGGGCGAACAACTCGTCCATGACCTGGTGTACCTCGAGCGATCTCACCATGGCCCGCACCGCGACCCACCCCGACTCTCTCAGCGGAGAGACCGTGGGTGACTCGATGCCGGGCGTGATCGCACATGCTGCCTCGAGGGTCTCAGACCTGATGTCGTAGTCGACCATCACGTAACTTCGGGCGACCATCACGCTGGTGAGCCTGCGCACGAATGTGTCGACCGCGGGGTCGTCAGCGGCCCCCGGCCGGCGCACGAGGAGTGACTCACTTCGAACGATGGGGTCTCCCACCGGCTCGAGGCCAGCGAGTTTCATGGTGGTCCCGGTTGCAACGACATCGGCAACCCAGTCGGCAACTCCGAGCGCCACAGCGTTCTCGACCGCGCCGTCGAGGCACACCACTGTCGCCTCGATGCCCTGCGCGAGCAGCCAGCCCCCGAGAAGTCCCGGGTACGAGGTGGCGACTCTTTTTCCTGCGAGATCGGCGATCGAGGTCGCGGTTCCGATTGGGGCGGCAAGTCGGAAGGTGGCAGGGGCAAAGCCGAGCGGCAGAATCTCGTCGACATCGGCCCCAGAGTCGAGCATCATGTCGCGACCGGTGATACCGAGGTCGAGGGTTCCGGTGCCCACGTAGACGGCCACGTCGCGCGGCCGGAGGAAGAAGAACTCAACGTCGTTGTCGGGGTCGGACACGACGAGGTCGCGCAGACCTCCGGACCGCATGTAGCCAGCCTCGCGCAGCATGGCTCTGGCTGGCTCGGCAAGCTGGCCCTTATTCGGAACTGCGACACGAAGCATGGAATCTCCTGGGGTGTGGGGCAGAGGGTCTCGACCGGTTGCGACGACGCCCTACAGATGTCGCTCGAGGTCGTCGAGGCTGACGCCGGCCGCGATCATGAGCGCCTGCGCGTGGTAGATCAACTGGGCGATCTCCTCGGCGGCGCGCTCGGGCGACTCGTGCTCAGCGGCCATCCAGGCCTCCGCGGCCTCCTCGACTACCTTCTTGCCCACGGCATGCACTCCCCCTGCGAGCAGGGACACAGTGCCCGACGCCGGGTCGCCTGAGGCGGCCTTGGCGCTGAGTTCGGCCCAGAGTGCGTCGAAGGTCTTCACGCGCTCAGAGTACCGGCCCGCCAGTCATGCTCGGGACGGACCGGTGATTCCCCGCAGCAGCACCGCAGTGGCGAGGGCGGCCTCACACGCCTCACGCCCCTTATCCTCGTGGGAGCCCGGGAGTCCACTGCGATCGAGCGCCTGCTGCTCGTTGTCGCAGGTGAGAACGCCGAAGCCCACGGGCACACCCGTGTCGAGTGACACCCGCAGCAGTCCGTCGGTGGCCGCGCCGCAGACGTACTCGAAGTGCGGCGTGCCACCTCGCACCACGACTCCGAGAGCGACGACAGCGTCGTAGCCGGCCACTGCGAGAGCACGCGCCACCACGGGCAGCTCGAAGGCGCCGGGGCAACGGTGCACGGCAACGGTGGCACCCGCGTCGGCCGCGGCGCGCAGCGCTCCCTCGACTAGTGCGTCGGTAATCGTGGCATGCCACTCGGTCGCCACCACTGCGACCCGAAGGCCCTCGGCGCCCGACACTCCGCCCGTACGTGCCCCGGAGCCGCTCATAACCCTTCGCCCTCGCCCACTGAGGTCAGGTCGTGACCCATGCGGTCGCGCTTGGTGCGCAGGTAGTGAACGTTCTCGTCGTTGGGTTCGATCTCAAGCGGGACCCGTTCGACGATCGATAGGCCGTAGCCCTCGAGCCCCGCACGCTTGGCCGGGTTGTTGCTCAGAAGTCGCATCGTGCGAATGCCAAGATCGGCCAGAATCTGAGCGCCGGTTCCGTAATCGCGCGAGTCGGCCGGAAGCCCGAGCGACAGATTGGCGTCGACTGTGTCGGCGCCGGCATCTTGAAGGCTGTAGGCCGCCAACTTGTGCATCAGACCGATGCCGCGGCCCTCGTGCCCTCGCACGTACAGCACCACTCCGCGCCCTTCCTCGGCCACCCGACGGATGGCCGCCTGCAGCTGGGGGCCGCAGTCGCATCGGATCGAGCCGAGGACGTCGCCGGTGAGGCACTCGGAGTGCACCCGCACGAGCACGTCGTCGCCCTCACCGATGTCGCCCATGACGAGCGCGACGTGCTCGAGCCCGTCGATGAGGCTGCGGAAACCGACGGCCCGGAACTCGCCGAACTCGGTGGGCATGCGTGCCTCAGCGACGCGCTGAATTTGGCTCTCGGTGCGTCGGATGTGCGCGATGAGGTCGGCGATGGAGATCATAGCTAATCCGTGCTCATCGGCGAAAGCGCGGCACGCAGGCGCGCGCATCATCGACCCATCGTCGTTCACCAGTTCGCACAGGGCAGCACATGGAGAGAGACCGGCCAGACGGGCCAGTTCGACCGAGGCCTCGGTGTGGCCGGGTCGGCGCAGCACGCCACCCTCGACCGCGCGAAGGGGCAACACGTGGCCCGGGCGCGTGAGCTCCCACGGCTCGGTTGCGGAGTCGGCGAGCACCTTGATGGTGCGGGCGCGGTCAGCGGCCGAGATTCCGGTTGACTCGACGTCGCGGGCGTCGACGCTGACCGCGTAGGCGGTGCCCTTGCGATCCTCGTTGATGGCGGTCATGGGCGGAAGGCCGAGGCGGTCGAGTTCCGCCCCCAGCATTCCGACGCAGATGTAGCCACTGGTGTGGCGAATCATGAACCCGGTGAGCTCGGCCGTCGCACGCTGGGCGGCGAAAATGAGGTCGCCCTCGTTTTCACGGTCCTCGTCGTCGACCACGACGACCGACTTGCCCGCCGCGATCGCCGCGATAGCGTCGACCACCAGGTCGAGGCGAACTGGCACGGCGTCGACGGATCGGTCGGCGACTTCGGACTCGGTCACTCGTTCCTCCAGGCGATGAGCTTCTCGACGTACTTGGCAATGACGTCAACCTCGAGGTTCACCGGCTGTCCCTCAGCCGCTGCCCCGAGCGTGGTCAGCTGCAGGGTGGTCGGAATGAGTGACACGGAGAGCCAGCCGAGGCTGTGGCTTCCAGTGTCCCGCACGACCGGCCCCGGTGCCTCATCGCCCACCGCCACCACCGTGAGTGACACGCCATCGATGGTGATTGACCCCTTCTCAACGACATACCGCAGGAGATCTCGTGGCACCGCGACACGCACGATCTCCCAGTGCTCGCTGGGTGAGCGGTCAATCACCGTTCCGACGCCGTCAACGTGACCCTGAACCATGTGTCCGCCGAGCCGAGAACTGAGAGCAGCAGCACGTTCGAGGTTCACCGGTGAGCCCGGCCTCAGGATTCCCAGTGACGAGCGCGCGAGGGTCTCGGCCATGACATCGGCTGTGAATGCCCGGCTGTCGCCCTCTCCCACGACGTCGACGACGGTGAGACACACCCCGTTGACCGCGATGGAATCACCGTGGGCCGAGTCAGACGTGACGAGCGGGCCGCGCACGGTGAGCCGCGCAGCGTCGACCAGGTGGTCGATCGCCATGATGTCGCCGAGTTCCTCGACGATTCCTGTGAACACGTGTCGCTCCTAGTATTGGCAGGTGGGGCTGAGGTCGATGCGCACGTCGTCGCCCGCCTGTGACACGGCGGAGACGACGAAGCGGCGGACGTCGGCGATCGTGCCGATGCCGAGGTCGGACACCGCGGGGGCTCCGTTGCCGAGGAGCGCGGGGGCTACGTACCAACGGATGGCGTCGATCATTCCCGCGCGCAGGAACGCGGCCGCAAGCCGTGGTCCACCCTCGAGCAGCACGTGGTGCACGTCGCGCTGGACCAACGTCGAGAGCGCCTCGACGGGGTCGGTGGCGGTGAGCTGAAGGAACGGCGCCGAGCCATCTCGGACGAGGGCAGCCTCGGGCACCTCGCGCACCCCCATCACCACGCGCAGCGGCTGGTGAGGCGTGAGCCTCCCCTCGGCGTCGCGCACCGTGAGGGAGGGGTCATCGGCAAGGACGGTACCGGTGCCCACGAGCACGGCGTCAACGTCAGCGCGAAGGCGGTGTACCTCGGCCCGCGCCTCCTCGCCGGTGATCCAGCGCGAGGTGCCGTCGGCGGCAGCCACGCGTCCGTCGAGGGTCGCCGCCACCTTCCAGGTCACGAAGGGGCGGGCGTTCTCCTGCGCGAAGGTCCAGAAGGGGTTGAGCGCCTCGCACGCTTCTGCCATGAGCCCACCCGACACGGTGATGCCCCACCCTCCCAGCACCCCTGCGCCACCCCCTGCCACAGGGTTCGGGTCGGTCTGCCCGAACACCACGCGCGCCACACCCGCCTCGGCCAGGGCCTCCGTGCACGGACCGGTGCGGCCGGCGTGGGCACACGGCTCGAGGGTGACGACCGCGGTGCCGCCTCGGGCTGCGTCGCCCGCCGCGGCGAGTGCCTCAACCTCCGCGTGAGGCTGGCCGGCCGCGCGGTGGTGGCCGACTCCGACGACGTCGCCCTCGCGCGACACGATGACCGCCCCCACGCGGGGGTTGGGGTGGGGACGGTGGACAGGAATCTGTGCCTGCTCGAGGGCGAGCCCCATCGCGGCGCGGTCAGTGGCGAAGGGAGTAGCCGTCACGCGCACCACCAGCTGGCGTCAGAAGCGGCCGCTGCGCTCGCCCGCAGGCGCCGGCAGGCCTCGGCAGGGTCGTCGGCCCGATAGACGGCGGAGCCCGCAACAAAGACGTCGGCGCCGGCGTCAGCGCACCGCTCGATCGTGTCCGGCGCGACTCCACCATCGACCTGGATCCACAGCTGGAGGTCGCCGGCCTTGACGGCTTCCCTCACCCGGCGCACCTTGGGCATCATGTCGGCCATGAACGACTGGCCTCCGAATCCGGGCTCGACGGTCATGACGAGCAGCATGTCCAGCTCGGGCAGCAGGTGCAGCCACGGCTCAATGTCGGTGCCCGGCTTGACGGCCATCCCCGCCCGCGCCCCCGCGGCCCGGATGTCGCGGGCCACCTGAACCGGGTTGGCCGCCGCCTCGACGTGAAAGGTGACGCTGCCTGCGCCTGCCTCGGCGTACGGGGGTGCCCAGCGGTCGGGGTCGTCGATCATGAGGTGGCAGTCAACAGGCGTAGAGACTCGCTTCAGAAGTGCTTCGACGATGGGAAGCCCCAGTGTCAGGTTGGGGACGAAGTGGTTGTCCATGACGTCGACGTGAAGCCAGTCGGCGGCACCCGCGACGCGCTCGCACTCGGCGGCCAGCTCGGCGAAGTCGGCCGAGAGGATCGACGGCGAGATCTGCACTCCCATGCGCGCGAGCCTACTGCCGGTGGCTAGGTGGCCTCGGTGAAGGCCTTCAGTCCGACGGTCGGCATGCCCGTAGTTGGGGAGAGCGGAGTTTGCTGGGCCCTGGAGCACCTGTCGAAGTGCCCCTAGAAAAGTTCGTGCAGAGTAGCTCTGACCGTTCGTGTCACACCCGAGACGTAACGTCCTTCCATGGTTGCCTCGCACCCGCCCCCTCCGGAGCCGCCCCACGCGGCATCGTGTGTCGTCGCCGAGCGGCTTGATAGCGACCTCGAGCGCGCGCTCGAGTCTCAATGGTGCGAGTGGCTGGCCGATTCGGAGTCGACCCCACGACTCATCCCTGCCACCATTCAACGGATCGTCGAGATTGATCCAATGTCGCTCACACCTGCCGGAAGGCTGGCTCTCCTGCGCTGCACCGAGCGGGCTCTGGCGGTCGTAGCAGCAGCTCAGACCCGCACCATTGCAGCGGTGTCAGGTGATGCAAAGCGACGCTCCGAGCTCGGTGGCTTCACTACCGGTGAGCCGGTCGACGCACCCGAGCGCGAGCAGGTGGCGGTGGCACTTCGACTCGCGCATTCGAGCGCGAGTCGGCGGGTAGACACAGCTCTGGCGCTGGTGGGCCGCCATCCTGACCTCCTCAACGAGATGGCGTCCGGTCGCATCAGCTACCTACATGCGGTCGTAATCTCGGACGAGACGAGTGCTTTGAGCGAGACCCTCGCTCGATCCGTCGCCTCAGCGGTCATCCCCTTGGCCCGCCGCGAGGCAGTGGGGCGAGTACGTCGGCGCACCGCCACGCTGGCCGCTCGTGCCGATCATTCCTCGCTCGCGAGGCGGCACGGCACGGCCCTTACCCAGCGCCGGATCACGCTACGCCCTGAGTGCGACGGCATGGCCAGCCTGATTCTGTACACCGACGCGATTAGCGCGCGTCGCGCATTCGACGCTGTCAATGTCGCTGCTCTATCAACAGTTCCTGCCGGAGTCTCCCTCGGTGCGGCACGCGTCGACGCAGCGATTTCACTGCTGCTGGGAGGCGGCTCCAGTGAACGCGCCAGGTCACGTGCAACCGCCCGCGCCGCCATCGCGGTGCATACCGACATCCCAACACTTCTAGGGCTCGCCGACACGCCGGCGCATGTTCCCGGCGTCGGACCGGTTCCTGCCGAGCTTGCACGGGCTCTCGCCAGCGACGCCGATTGGGTGCGATTCACACACGCTGAGTCGGGCGGGCTGACCGACATCGGACGTCAGAGGTACCGGCCGACGTCGGCGGTGGCCGACCTCGTCCGCGCCCGCGACAAACGGTGCCAGTTTCCCCACTGCGAGCAGCCAGCCGACTACTGCGACCTCGACCACATCAAGCCGTTTGACCATCGTCAGCCCGGGTCCGGAGGGTTCACCACGCCGGACAACCTGCAGGCTCTCTGCCGCCGCCACCACCGAATGAAAACCCACGGCGACTGGCAGGTGAGACGCGAGGCAGACGGGCACCTGACCTGGATCGGACCCGCGGGCGAGACGAGCCGCACCGAGCCTGAGCTGCCTCCCTAAGGGCCAACTCCGATCAGTGGTTCAGCGGTCCCGCCGAAGGAGGGCTGCATACATTCCATCAGTGCCATGACGATGCGGCCAGAGCCTCGCGCCCGTGCTCGGCTCGTCGCCCTCGACGAGACACAGGGCCACGCGTGTGACGTTGGGGACCGACTTGAGCACGTCCTCCACCACGAGATCAGTCTCAGCGAGGTGGGGTGAACACGTTGAGTACAGCACCACTCCCCCGGGCCGCACCGCACGCAGGGCAGCAGCCAGTAATTCGCGCTGCAGTGACGCGAGCGCGCTCACGTCGGACGGCTGCCGCCTCCAGCGAGCCTCAGGACGACGACGCAGAACTCCCAGTCCGGTACACGGAGCATCGACGAGGACACGGTCGAATCCTTCGGCAGCGATGTCGTCGGACCGACCATCGATCTCGAGAACGTCGACTGGAAGGTCTCGTGTCACCTTGCGCACTAACTCGGCGCGGTGCGGGACCGGCTCCACGGCGGTGACGGACGCCCCCCGCTGACTTGCGATCGCTGCGAGTAGCGCCGCCTTGCCCCCGGGTCCCGCACACAGGTCAAGCCAGTGTTCATCACGCCCCTCGAGCGGTGCCGACGCTAGCGCGATGGCAATCAGTTGGCTGCCCTCGTCTTGCACCCCGGCCCGGCTGCGACGCACGGCAGGGATGTCTGACGGGCTCCCGTGATCCAGCCGCACAGCGTAGGGCGACCAGCGACCGGGCTGCGCCCCCTCGACCTCGAGCAGCTCATCAACCTCACACAGTCCGGGCCGGGCCACAAGAGTGACTCCAGGCGACTCGTTGTCGATGGCAAGCAGTTCCACTATCTCGTCTGCATTCGCCCCCGAGTCCTGCAACGCCTCCCTGAGCGCATTGACGACCCAGAGTGGGTGTGACCAGCGGCGGGCCAGACGCGCCGACTCGTCGGCTACTCCGTCGACGATGACAACCCCCCACTCGTCGAGCGAGCGCGCACCGACCTTCCGGAGAACGGCGTTGACAAGCTTGGAAGCGCCCTCTCCACGCACCTCGCGGGTGAGCTGGACTGATTCGGACACCGCGGCGTGGATCGGAACACGCATGAAGAGGATCTGAGCCACGCCGAGGCGAAGCAGATCATGGACCTGAGGGTCGAGTCGGTCGAGAGGACGGTCGACACAACGCTCGAGCACCGGGTCGATGAATCCTCGCCAGCGCAGCGTGGTGAAGGCCAGTTCCGTGGTGAACGCGGCGTCGCGACCGGAGAGCCCGTAGGTGGCCAAAATAGTGGGAAGGGTGAGATTCGCGTAGGCGTCGTCGGCCCCCACCGCATGCAGGAGGTCGTACGCAGCACGACGTGGTCGGTCGACGCGTGGGACAACCGGAACGTGGCTGCTCATGTGAGCCTCTCGTCAGGGGTGAGCCGAGCACCTCGCGCCCAGTCGACTGCCGGCATCGAACGCTTTGAAGCGGGCCGCACCTCGCCAAGCCTCACCGCATGGCTGCCAGTACCCACTCGCACCCCCGCCTTGTCAACGGCCATCTCGCCCGGCTCCAGCGAACTGTCGTCGCGCAGCAGCGTGACTGGGCCGAGGCCAAGGCGCTCCTCGCGCACCACGGTCCACGCCCCCGGCTGGGGAGTCGCCGCCCGGACCAGTCGGTCAATCGCGAGCGCTGGCGACTGCCAGTCGACCCGCACGTCAGCGGACGACAGCTTGGGCGCGAGCGAGACACCGTCGAGCGGCTGGCGCGCAGGGACGGCCACGCCCGCCTCGATCGCGTCGAGAGTGCGCACCATCAGCTCGGCCCCACTCGTCGCGAGCCGAGCCAGCAGGTCACCGCTCGTGTCGGTGAGACGAATGGTCTCGGTAACAACCCCCAGAGTCTCTCCGGTGTCGAGGCCCTCGTCGAGCACGAACGTGGTCGCGCCAGTGACGTCATCCCCCGCCATGATCGCCCGCTGCACGGGCGCGGCGCCCCGCCAGGCGGGCAGCAACGAGAAGTGGAGGTTGATCCAGCCGTTGCGCACCAGAGCGAGCGTCGCCGGGGGAATCAACCCCCCGTACGCAACGATGGGCGCCGCATCAACGGCCAGTGCCGTCAGCGCAGCGAGAAAGTCCGCATCCCCGGGCCGCCTAGGCTGAAGCAGGGGAAGGCCGAGTTCCGTCGCCCGGGCAGCCACCTCACTGCCGGCCATGTGCTTGCCGCGCCCAGCCGGCGCGTCAGGTCGGGTCAACACCGCCACCACCTCATGCCGCGAGGACATGAGGGCGTTCAGCGTGGGAACAGCCACGGCGGGCGTGCCTGCGAAGAGGAGCCTCACTTACCGCTAAAGCCACAGGCTAGAGACTCGGTGCGGAGACATGCGCACCTCAGGTGACTGGAAGCCAAACCACTCGGCCTCACGGATCTCCTTCATCGCCAGTTTGCGAGTCTCAACATCGAGTCGATCGACGAAGAGGATCCCGTCGAGGTGATCGGTCTCGTGTTGCACAACGCGTGACAGAAGCTCAGAGCCCTCGACCACGACAGGCTCGCCGTGCATGTTCATTCCGGTGGCTACCACACTCATGGCCCGGCGTGTCTCCCATGACAGTCCGGGGATCGACAGGCACCCCTCCTCCCCCTCATGGATGTCCTCGGAGAGCTCGAGTGACGGGTTCACGAGGTAGCCGACCTCGTCGTCGACCCAGTACGAGAACACCCTCAGAGATACGCCAATCTGCGGGGCCGCAAGACCACTGCCGGGCGCGTCGAACATGGTGTCGATGAGGTCCTTAACCAGCAGGCGCAACTGCTTGTCGAAATCGACCACCGCGGCGGCGGGAGTGGTGAGGACGGGGTCTCCGAAGAGCCGCACCGGCTTGATCGACATGAGCTGAGCCTACATCGGCGACCTCAGCCGATGGCCACTGGATCGAATCGAACGGTCACGGGACCCCCTGTTTTGGAAGCGCTGCGCAGACTGGAGGTGACCTTGCACGCTGCAGCAAGCGCGGCGCCCTCGTCGTGCGTGGCGCTGATCAGGGCGCGCGAGCGAACCTCCCCCCGACTTTCGATGGGGACCGGGCCCAGCACCTTGCCGCTGGGAGGCACTTCGAGGTTGTCCAGGAACGACTGGACGTCATGCGGAGCACCGGAAACCTCCACCACCCGCCACGGCGGGGGCAGCCGAAGAGTGACGCGCTCCTGCCACTCGCGCTCGGCGAAGCCAGCTGGGTCCCAGCGCACGAGCGCCTGAACCGCCGGGATTGCAGAGTCGGCCATGATCACCACTCGACCTCCCTCGGCTGAAGGGCGGACCAGCGACGCCGCGTTGACCCAGCGACGCAGCGCCTCCTCGTCGGAGCGCAGGTCGACTCTGTCGAGCAGCGCCCTCGCATCGAGCAGCAGAGCCGCGGCATAGCCACCCAGCGCCACGGGCTCGGCGCCCGGGGTGCACACCACCAGGGCAGGGCGCTCGGACACCACCTCAACCACTCCATCGCGACCCGAGGTGATCACGGGGACGAGCGGAAAGGCCCGGCCCAGCTCTTCGGCGGTGCGTCCCGCTCCGACGGTGACCGCCCTCAGGGTGCGGCCTCCGCACTCGGCACACGCGTGATCTGCGCCGAGGCGCCCGCACCATCGGCAGCTGGGCACCGCATGGCCACTGGTGGCCTGAAGGGGCCCCGTGCACTCGGCGCAGCGGGCAAGCGCGCGGCATCGGTGGCAGGCGAGCGCAGGCACGTAGCCCCGACGAGGCACCTGGACCAGCACCGGCCCCGACTCCAAGGCCTCCCTGGCGGTGGTGAACGCGCGATGGGGCAACCGGGCAGACTGCGCTGCGGGGTCACGGGCGAGATCCGACTCGTCAGTGCCTGTCACCCTCGGCGCAGCGAGCCGCACCATCGCCCGGGGGGCGGCCACCTCACGGGCCCAGCCCGCCTGCAACGCTTGCGCGGCCTCGACGCTGCGGGAGTGAGCGCCCAGCACCAGTGCGGCCCCCGACTCGGAGGCCCGCAACGCCAGCACCTCACGGGCATGCCAGTACGGGGCATGGGGATCGGAGTGCAGGTCGTCGCCGTCGTCCCAGATCACTGCAAGCCCGAGGTCGCGTACGGGCGCGAACGCGGCGGCTCTGGTGCCGACCACTACCGACGCCCCTCCGACTAGAACCCTCATGAAGGCTCGATAGCGGGCGGCCGGACCGAGGTCGGCCGTGAGCCTGACCACCCGAACGTCTCCCAGCACCTCGAGGAGCGCCTCCGAGAACCGCTCGACATCGCGCGCGTCGGGCACCACCACCACGCTGCCAAGCCCCGCTGCACAGGTCGCAACGACGAGTTCGGCGACTCGAACCGGAACGTCATCGGAAGGAAGCGCGGTCCAGACGGCCCGTGGCCGAGGTGACTCAACCCCCGGCACACTGAGTCGCGCGAGAAGCGCCTCCCCGCCCGAATAGCGAGCCCAACCCGCCCCTGTCGCCGCCGGACCCAGCGGGCTTCTTTCCCACTCCGGAACCACCCGCCCCACGAACTCGGCCTCGACCCGTGCGTGCCGCGGAGGCACAGCGGCGCGCGCAACATCCATGAATGTCCCCGCATAGCGGTCTGCCACAGCTCGTACGAGCCACTCCGTGTGGTCGGTCAGCACTGGCAGGTCACTCACGACACGACTGAGAGGGGTGAGCCGCCCGGCATGCTCGCTCGACGCGACTCGTTCAAGAACCAGCCCGCCGACCTCCTTACCCGCGAAACGAACCCGAACGCGCACGCCTGCGCTGACGTGGTCGTGCTGCACCTTCGTCACCAGGTAGTCGAATGGTCGGTCAAGGTGCGGCAGTGGACTATCGACCATGACGCGCGCGACCGGGCTTGTCGGTGCCGCGTCTACCCCAGACTTGGTGCGAGCGGTTCGGCCGACCGCATCAATCAGCGCCAGCTCAGCCAGGGCATGCTCGGCGGCTGTCACGCGTCGTTTCTATCGGACGCGTCTGACGTTGCCGACGCCAGCAGGTGATTCCGACCCACGCTGATCAGGCTGACACTGCCGCCTTCAGCGCCTCGGCGCGATCGATGCGCTCCCAGGTGAAGTCGGGCAACTCGCGCCCGAAGTGGCCGTAGGCGGCTGTGGGGCGGTAAATCGGTCGCAGCAGGTCGAGGTCGCGAATGATGGCCGCGGGCCGTAGGTCGAACACCTCAAGCACGGCTGTCTGGATGTCGGAGTCGGGAGCGACTCCGGTTCCGAAGGTCTCGACGAACACCCCCACCGGTTGCGCCTTGCCGATGGCATAGGCCACCTGCACTTCGCACCGTCGCGCGAGGCCTGCGGCCACCACGTTCTTGGCCACCCAACGCATGGCATAGGCAGCGGAGCGGTCGACCTTCGAGGGGTCCTTGCCGCTGAAGGCACCACCGCCGTGCCTGGCCATGCCGCCATAGGTGTCGACGATGATCTTGCGGCCGGTGAGCCCGGCGTCGCCCATCGGGCCGCCGACCTCGAACCGACCCGTAGGGTTCACGAGCAGTCGGTAGTCACTGGTGTCGAGGTCGAGCCCGGCGAGCACGTGCTCGACCACGTGCTTGCGCACGTCGGGCGAGAGTTGGCTATCGAGCGACACGTCGGCGGAGTGCTGACTCGACACCACCACGGTGTCGAGACGCACAGCACGGTCACCCTCGTACTCGATGGTCACCTGGGTCTTGCCGTCAGGCCTCAGGTATCCGAGAGTTCCATCCTTACGAACGGCCGTCAGTCGCTCGGCTAGTCGGTGGGCCAACGTAATGGGAAGCGGCGAGAGCGTCGCCGTGTCGTCGCATGCATAGCCGAACATGAGCCCCTGGTCGCCGGCACCCTGACGGTCGAGAGGGTCGGCACTGTGACCCTCACGCTCCTCAATGGCGTCGTCGACCCCTTGGGCGATATCGGGAGACTGCTTGCCGATGGAGAGTTGGATGCCGCACGTACTGCCGTCGAACCCCTTGTCGGAGTGGTCGTAGCCGATGTCTAAGACGACCTGGCGGACGAGTCCCATCAGGTCTGCGCTCGAGGTAGTGGTCACCTCTCCGGCGAGGTGCACCTGCCCGGTGGTGAGCATGGTCTCCACCGCCACCCGACTGCGCGGATCGTCCGTGAGGAAAGCGTCGAGGACAGCGTCACTGATCTGGTCTGCCATCTTGTCGGGGTGACCTTCGGTGACGGACTCCGAGGTGAACAGGCGCCGGGCCATGGGCTCTCATCTCTCCAGCGGTCGGGACGAACACGACGGATCGTCATCGGAAAATCATCATCAACGTTGTGAGGATGTGAGAAGTCTACCTATCTGATGTGGTCACTGGGCTGAGCGCAGCGCCATCACTCGATCCCATACGACATCGGCCACGACATCCTTCGACGCCTTGGGAACCTCGACCTCCGAGCCATCTCGCCCCAAGATGGTCACCGTGTTGTAGGGGTCTCCGAACACCTGCCCGCCTGAGACGTCGTTCACCACCAGCAGGTCGATGCCCTTGCGATCGAGTTTCTCCCGTGCGTGGTCGAGCACCGAGTGGCCGGCATCGCCAGTCTCGGCAGCGAAACCAACAATGACCGGGCCACTCGAACCTCGTGCACCCCGCGCGGCCACCACAAGAGCCAGAACGTCGTCGGTGCGCTCGAGCGTCAGCGAGTCGAGGACCGCAGCCAGATCCGCTGCCTCCTTTTTGATCTTGCTCGCGGCCACCGTGGTGGGCCGGAAATCGGCCACGGCCGCGGCCATCACCACGACGTCGACCTCGCCCACGAGCCTGAGAACCGTGTCACGAAGGTTTGCCGCGGTTTGCACCCGCTCGACGTCGACCCCGGCAGGGTCTGGGAGCGAGACGTTGGCCGAGACCAGTACGACCCTCGCGCCCCGCGCCACGGCGGCCGAGGCCAGCGCGTACCCCTGGAGGCCGCTCGACCGGTTTCCGATGAAGCGGACCGGATCGATTGGCTCACGCGTGCCGCCAGCCGATACCAGCACCGTGAGCCCCGCAAGATCGAGCGCCGAAGCCGCCATGGACCCGCGCGCAAGCACCCGCTCACACACCCCAGCGATCGCTTCCGGCTCGGGCAGGCGGCCAGGCCCAGAGTCGGCGCCAGTCAGACGACCCGATGCCGGCTCCACCACGAGCACGCCGCGCGACCGCAGCGTGGCGACGTTGTCACGCGTGGCGGGATGCTCCCACATCTCCGTATGCATCGCTGGCACCAGCACCACCGGACATCGCGCGGTCAGCAGGGTGGTGCTCAGCAGGTCATCGGCCAGCCCGTGAGCCGCCTTCGCCATCAGGTCGGCTGTTGCCGGAGCCACCACCACGAGGTCGGCCTCCTGGCCCAGCCGCACGTGGGGCACTCGGTGCACGTCATCCCACACCGATGTGCGCACCGGCTTGCCCGAAAGCGCCGACCACGTGGGCTCGCCCACGAATCTCAGCGCGGCCTCCGTCGGCACGACCGTGACATCGTGACCCGCCTCGGCGAGCCTCCTGAGCAACTCACAGGCCTTGTACGCGGCAATGCCGCCCGACACACCCATAACGATGCGTCGTGCGGCAGCCGAGCCCCCCGTAGGGGTATTCATGGTTAATCAGACCTCGGGCTCGAACGGCTCGGCGGTCAACACTCCTGCATTGATCTCACGCAGGGCGATGGACAGCGGCTTCTCCTGCACGTGCGTCTCCACGAGGGGGCCCACGTACTCGAGCAGACCCTCGCCCAGTTGGGAGTAGTAGGCGTTGATCTGACGAGCGCGCTTCGACGCGTAGATGACCAAGGAGTACTTCGAGTCAGCAATTTCGAGTAGGTCGTCGATCGGGGGGTGCGTGATACCTTCTGGGCGCGGGCTGGACACGTGAATCCTTCTCTCTGAGCTGTCGGTGGCGCCGGCCGGATGTCTCCTAGCAGTCGACGCCCATCAAGCGTACCAACTGGTCGACCGAATCTTGAATCGACGCGTTCACGAGCGTGTGGTCGAACTCATCCTGGGCTGCAAGTTCCACCCGCGCGGCCTCTAGCCGACGGACCTGAGACTCGGTCACCTCGGTGCCGCGTCCGGTGAGCCGCCGCACCAATTCGTCCCACGAGGGCGGGACCAAGAACACCATCACGCTGTCAGGAAGTGCCACCCGCACCTGCCGCGCACCCTGAAGCTCGATCTCGAGCACCACGGGTGTGTTCGCGTCGAGCCGCTCCTGCACCGGGCCCCGCGGCGTTCCGTACAGGTTTCCCGCGAACTCTGCCCACTCGAGCAGCTCGCCCGACTCGGCCATGGAAGCGAACACCTCGTGCGAGAGGAAGAAGTAGTGCTCCCCGTCAACCTCCCCTAGGCGCGGCGCTCGCGTGGTGGCCGACACCGAGAGCCACACCTGAGGGCAGCGCTCAAGGAGCGCCCGCACCACGGTGCTTTTGCCGACCCCGCTCGGACCGCTCACCACCGTCAATCGAGCACTCACGGCGCACCGAACTGGTCGAGCAGGCCGGCCTTCTGACGCACACCGAGTCCTCGCACCCTACGGGTAACGGCAATGCCGAGGTGCTCCATCACCTGGTGAGCGCGCCTAGGGCCCACACCAGGCAGCGCCATCAGTAGGTCGCTCACCCGCATGCGGCGAACCGCGTCGTCGGTCGCTCCACGCTCGAGGACGGCACCGAGCCCGATCTCGCCCGCCTTGAGTCCTCGCTTTACCTCCGCGCGGATCGCTCGCGCCTCGGCAGCTCGCTGCAGGGCAGCAGCCCGCTGCTCGGTAGTGAGGGCCGGGAGCGTCACGGCGCGCTGAACCTCGTGAGTCGCAGGGCTAACTCTCGCGCTGCGACAGCGACGTCGGGAGCAGCCGTGATGGGACGCCCGATTACCAGGAGGTCGGCGCCGTCGGCCAAGGCCCGCTCGGGAGTGGCGACCCGGGCCTGGTCGTCGGAACTGCCAGCAGGGTCGGGCCTCACACCAGGGGTGATCAAGACGGCAGCATCGCCCACCTCAGCACGCACCGCCGCCACCTCCTGCGGCGAGCACACGATGGCACGGGCCCCCGCGGCCACCGACAGGGCCGCGAGCCGGCGCACGGCCTCGATAGCAGGGCCGAGCAGTCCCACAGCACGGAGGTCGTCCTCGCTCATCGACGTCAGCACCGTCACAGCCACGATGCGCGTGTCAGGGAGTGCCTCTGCGGCCGCCCTGATCATGGCCGAGCCTCCGCTGGCATGAACGGTGAGGAAGTCGGGGGCGATCGCGGCCACCGAGCGGGAGGCCCCGGCTACGGTGTTGGGGATGTCGTGGAGTTTGAGGTCGAGGAAGAGCGCACAGTCGGGAGCTGCCTCGCGCACCGCGCGCACCGCGGCCGCGCCGTCGCGCAGGTAGGTCTCGAGTCCAACCTTCATCGTCGACACCGACGGGCCTGCGGCTGCCGCCCACGCGGCGATCGTCTCGAGGTCGGGGCCATCGAGCGCCACGGCAATCGGCGCGCGGGTCATCCCGCCGCTCCCGACTCGAAGGGCAGGGCGGGGTCAGACGCCTCGCCGACATGCTCGTCCTCGGCCCACGCCTCGGCCACGAACTCCGACAGTGGCGCGTCGTGAGGGCGGTGGGCATACCCGATGGCGTCAGTGAACCGCTTGAACCCGCGCTCGGCCAGTGCACGAGCCAGCTCGGTCTGCACCCTCAGCGGGGCTGACGGATCGTTGAAGGTCATGGTGCCCACCTGCACCGCCGACGCTCCAGCGAGGACAAACTGCAGTGCATCGACCCCCGTGCCGATACCGCCGATGCCCACGATGGGCACCTCGGGCATCGCCGAGTGAACCTGCCATACGCAGCGCACCGCGATGGGTCGGATGGCCGGGCCAGACAGGCCTCCAGTAATCCCGGCCAGGGCCGGGCGCAGGGTCTCGGTGTCGATGACCATGCCCAGTGTGGTGTTGATGAGCGCTAGGCCGGTTGCGCCTGCCCGCACCACGGCGGCCGCGATCGTGACGATGTCGGTAACGTCGGGCGAGAGCTTGGCGATGACTGGGATCTCACTGGAAATGTGGCGTCGCACCGTACCCACGACGTCGGCCGCCAGTTTTGCGTCACACGCAAACACCTGCCCCCGATCAGCCACGTTGGGGCACGAGATGTTGACCTCGATCGCGACTACCTCTTCGCAGTAGCGAAGCACCTGCGCGAGCTTTCCGTACTCCTCGACGCTGCCGCCGGCGATCGACACCACCGCTCTGACACCACGCTCACGCAGCCACGGCAGGTCATTCTCAACGAATGACTCGATACCTGGCCCTTGGAGTCCGATGGAGTTCAGCATTCCGCTCGGAGTCTCCGCCATGCGCGGGGTGGCGCGGCCCGAGCGTGGCGCCAGCATCACGCTCTTGGTCACCACAGCGCCAAGTCGAGTCAGGTCGAAGTACGCATCAAGCTCCTTGCCATTCGCTGAGCAGCCACTGGCTGTGAGCACCGGCGACGGGAGGGTCAGCTCGCCGAGCCAGGTGGACATGTCGATGGTGGGCTCGCCTGGCGCGCCACCCACGGGACCGTACCCAATCACAGCGCGCGTCATCAGCGTCCGCTCGCCGGTGCCACGGGAGCTCCCCAGGTGTCGTCGGGCACAGTGCCGACGTCGGCCCACCGCACCCGATCACCACGGAACACCGGCCCATCGATACACGACCTCAGCATTCGTGTGATTCCGTCGTCTCCGATTACCGGCAGCACACAGGTCATGCATACGCCGATGCCGCAGGCCATGGCCTCCTCCACCGCGCACTGGCTATGCGCACCGTGGCGCGTAGCCTGCTCGGCGACAGCCGCCAGCATCCCCATCGGGCCGCATGCATACACGACCGACACGTCGAGTCTCCCCATGATTTCAGGAAGCACGTCAGTGACTCGCCCCTTCTCGCCCAGTGAGCCGTCTTCGGTGGTGACGGTGAGGGTCGACGCCATGCGCTTAGCGTCGAGTACCCCGAACAGCTTGTCCTCGGTGGAGGCACCGAGCACGAAGTCGACACGACATCCACGCTCGCGCAACTGATCGGCCAGCATGAACATCGGGGCCGAGCCATAGCCGCCCGCCACCAGAACGCATGCCACGGGCTCACGCGGCAGGGCGAAGGGACGGCCGAGCGGTCCGACGATGTCGACCGAGTCGTGACGGTCGAGTCCAGCCATCCACGCCGTCCCCTTGCCACTCACCGCAAAGGCGATGTCGAGAGTTCCGCCGTAGGGCCCTCGGTCGGCAACCTTGTGAATCGAGAACGAGCGGCGCAGCACCATTCCAGAGCCCTCGCCACCCACGCTGATTCCCACGAAGTGGCCCGGCCGAGCCAACTCGGGGATGCCCGGCGCCGTGAGGGTCAGCACGAAGTACTGCCCCGCGCGCCGCACACTGAGCACCTCACCGCGCACCTGGACCGGCATCAGGTCACCTCCTCGGAATTAGACCGTAGCGCCTCGATGTCAGCAGCGTGTTCCTGGAGGGTACGCACCGAGAGCGGGCCACGGATCAGTGACTCGATTCCCTGCACCGCCGCTGCCAGTCCCTGCACGGTGGTCACCGCGGTAACCCCGCGGGTGACGGCGGCCGTCCTGATCTCGTAGCCGTCGAGACGGGGTCCCACACCGAACGGGGTGTTGACCACGAAGTCGATGTCGCCGGCAAGGATCGCGCCGACCGAGGTCGGCTCCCCGTTGGGACCGACCCCCTCCGAGAGCTTGCGGATCACCGTGACGGTCACCCCGTTGCGACGCAGTACGTCAGCGGTTCCGGCCGTCGCCACGATCTCGAAGCCAAGGTCGGCCAGCCGCTTGACCGGGAACACCATCGCACGCTTGTCGCGGTTAGCCACTGACACGAACACGCGGCCTGAGGTGGGTAGTCCGTCGGAGTACACGCCCGCCTGGGACTTGGCGAAGGCGATGCCAAACTCCGAGTCGATACCCATGACCTCTCCGGTGGAGCGCATCTCGGGTCCGAGCACCGTGTCAGCACCGAGGAATCGACCGAACGGGAGCACCGCCTCCTTCACCGACACCGGTGATCCTGCGGGCAGCGAGCCACCATCGCCCACGGCAGGGAGAACACCCTCGGCGCGCAGTTGGGCCACGGTGTCGCCCATCACAATCCGTGCCGCCGCCTTGGCGAGGGGCACCGCGGTGGCCTTTGACACGAAGGGAACCGTGCGCGAGGCACGTGGGTTGGCCTCCAGCACGTACAGAAGGTCGCCCAGCAGGGCGAACTGCACGTTGATGAGTCCCACCACCCCCACCCCCCGGGCAATGGCCTCGGTACTCACCCTGATGCGGTCGATGTCCTCACGGCCGAGGGTGATAGGTGGCAGCACGCAGGCCGAGTCGCCCGAGTGGATTCCAGCCTCCTCGATGTGCTCCATCACGCCGCCGAGGTAGAGGTCGGTTCCGTCGAACAGTGCGTCGACGTCGATCTCGACCGCGTCGTCGAGGAACCGGTCGACCAGCACCGGATGGTCAGGGCTGGCCTCGGTCGCTCGGGCGAGATAGTCGCTGAGCATCGACTCGTCGTACACGATCTCCATACCTCGTCCGCCGAGGACGTACGACGGCCGTACGAGGACCGGATAGCCGACCTCAGTGGCGATGGCGCGCGCCTCCTCAAGTGAGTTCGCGGTGCCGTGCTTGGGTGCGAGCAGCCCCGCCGCGGCGAGCACGCGACCGAAGGCGCCACGCTCCTCGGCGAGGTGGATCGATTCAGGGCTGGTACCAACGATCGGCACGCCTGCGTCTTTGAGCCCCTGAGCGAGTCCGAGCGGAGTCTGACCGCCGAGCTGGCAGATGACCCCTGCCACCGGGCCGACGGCCCGCTCTGCCTCGACCACCTCAAGGACGTCCTCCAGCGTGAGCGGCTCGAAGTACAGGCGGTCCGAGGTGTCGTAGTCGGTGGACACGGTCTCAGGGTTGCAGTTGACCATCACCGTCTCGTAGCCACGCTCGCGCAGGGTCAGGGCTGCGTGCACGCACGAGTAGTCGAACTCGATCCCCTGTCCGATGCGGTTGGGGCCCGAACCCAGAATGATGACCGCTGGGCGCTCGCGCGGGCGAACTTCGGTCTCCTCGTCGTACGAGGAGTAGTGATACGGAGTCTGCGCCGCGAACTCGGCAGCGCACGTGTCGACCGTCTTGTACACGGGGCGCACGCCGAGGGCTTGCCGCACGCCGCGCACCACCGACTCGTCCATCCCCCGAAGCGAGGCAATCTGACGGTCGGAGAAGCCGTGACGCTTGGCCACACGCAGCATGTCGGCGCTGAGATCGGACGAGGCTCGCACATCGTCGGCAAGCTCGTTGATCAGGCAGATCTGATCGAGGAACCAGGGGTCGATGTCGGTGGCCTCATGAACCGCCTCGGGGGTGGCACCTGCCCACAGCGCGAGCTGCACCTCCCGCAGCCGGCCCTCGCGTGGCACCGACATCGAGGCGATCAGCGCGGGCACGTTGACCTCTGAGCGTGATGCGGGCCACGCGAAGCTGGCGTCTGCCCGCTCAATAGAACGCAGCGCCTTCTGCAGCGCCTCGGTGAAGTTCCGACCGATCGCCATCGCCTCTCCGACACTCTTCATGGTCGTGGTGAGCACGGCATCGGCCTGCGGGAACTTCTCGAAGGCGAAGCGCGGAACCTTCACCACGACGTAGTCAAGGCTGGGTTCGAACGAGGCCGGAGTGACGCGCGTGATGTCGTTGGGAATCTCGTCGAGCGTGTACCCCACCGCGAGCTTCGCGGCGATCTTCGCGATCGGGAAGCCTGTCGCCTTGGAGGCGAGCGCCGACGAGCGCGACACACGAGGGTTCATTTCGATCACGATCATGCGGCCGTCGTCGGGGTGGATCGCGAACTGAATGTTGCAGCCGCCCGTGTCGACTCCCACCTTGCGGATCACCTCGATGCCCACGTCGCGCATGAGCTGGTACTCGCGATCGGTGAGGGTCAGCGACGGCGCCACCGTGATGGAATCGCCGGTGTGCACGCCCATCGGGTCGAGGTTTTCGATTGAGCAGACAACCACCACGTTGTCGCTCTGGTCGCGCATCAGTTCGAGCTCGAACTCCTTCCAGCCCAGAATCGACTCCTCAAGGAGCACCTCGGTGGTGGGACTTGCCGCCAGCCCCGCCCCGGCAATCCGCAGTAGGTCGCCCTCGTCGCGGGCGATGCCCGATCCAGCCCCGCCCATGGTGAACGACGGCCGCACCACCACTGGATAACCGAGCTCATCAATCGCGCCAAAGCAGTCGTCGATCGTGTGGCACACGACGCTGCGGGCGCTCTCGGCCTGATAACCGTCGATGACGATGCCGGAGACGATCTTCTTGAACAGCTCTCGATTCTCGCCCGCCTCGATGGCCGCAACGTTGGCCCCGATCAGTCGCACGCCGTACTGCTCGAGCACCCCTGCTGCGTGCAGGGCCATCGCGGCGTTCAGGGCGGTCTGGCCCCCCAGGGTGGCAAGGAGCGCGTCGGGCCTCTCGCGCTCGATGATGCGGGTGAGGACGTCGGTGGTGATGGGCTCAATGTAGGTGGCGTCGGCGAACTCAGGATCGGTCATGATCGTCGCCGGGTTGCTGTTGACCAACACCACCCGAAAGCCCTCGTCGCGCAGCACCCGACAGGCCTGGGTGCCCGAGTAGTCGAACTCGCAGGCCTGGCCGATCACGATGGGGCCAGATCCGATCACCATGATGCTCTGGATGTCGGTGCGACGAGGCATCAGGCACCGCCCATCAGCGCGACGAAGCGGTCGAAGAGGTAAGCCGAGTCGTGGGGGCCGGCCGCCGCCTCCGGGTGGTACTGCACGGAGAAGGCGGGCCGGTCGAGGCATCTGAGTCCCTCGACGACGTTGTCGTTCAGGCCGATGTGGCTCACTTCGACCCTTCCGTAGGGAGTCTCTGAGATGGAGTCGAGAGGGGCATCGACGGCAAAGCCGTGGTTGTGGGCGGTCACCTCGACGCGCCCCGTGGCCCGGTCGAGCACGGGCTGGTTGATTCCCCGGTGCCCGAAGGGCAGTTTGTAGGTGCCGAACCCGAGCGCGCGTCCCAGCACCTGATGCCCGAAGCAGATTCCGAACAGAGGAATCTTGGCGTCGAGAGTTGCCCTCACCAGTGCCACGGGGTGGTCGGCGGTGGCCGGGTCACCGGGCCCATTCGAGACGAAGATGCCGTCGGCGCCGAGTGCGAGCAGCTCGTCGGGCGTGATACCGGCGGGCACCACCGTAACCTCGATCCCGCGCTCGGCAAGAAGCCGAGGCGTCATCGCCTTAATCCCGAGGTCGACCGCCGCCACCCTGAAGCGCACGACGCCTGCCGCGGCCACGGTGTACGGGGCGCTCGCGGTTACCTCGGAGGTGAGGTCGGCGCCCGCCATCGCCGGTGACTCGCGCACCGCTCGCAGCAGTTCGTCGTCCGGGCGCGCGGCCGCAGGGCCGCTGAAGAGCCCGACCCTCATCGCGCCACGGTCGCGCAGGTGCCGGGTGAGAGCCCGTGTGTCGACCTCACAGATGCCCACCACCCCGTCGCGCACCAGGTCGTCGTCGAGACTTCTCAGCGACCGCCAGTTGCTGGCGAGCCGGCTTGGGTCGCGCACCACGTACCCCGCCACCCAGATGCGACGCGACTCGGCGTCGTCGTTGTTGACCCCGGTGTTGCCCACATGCGGTGAAGTCATGACCACGACCTGCCGCTGGTAAGACGGGTCGGTGAGCGTCTCCTGATACCCGGTCATGCCGGTGGAGAACACTGCCTCGCCGAAGGTCTCCCCCACCGCGCCGAAGGATCGGCCCCGAAACGACCGTCCGTCCTCGAGCATCAGGGTTGCCGGAGTGCTCCCGGTGAGAAGGCTCATGCCATGTCTCCGTCTGCTCCGTAGGTCTGTCGGCCTCGCAGGAACGTGGCAACCACCCTGACTGGCAGGTCAAGCCCGGCGAAGGGGGTGTTGCGCGAGCGAGACACCATCGTGGCGGCCGACACGGTAGCGCGTGCCAGCGGGTCGACCAGGGTGAGGTTGGCCGGCTCCCCCACTGCCAGTGGGCGGCCCTGGGCCGCCAGGCGTCCGATGCGCGCGGGGGTCGCAGACATACGCTCCACCACGCCGGCCCAGTCGAGCAGCCCGGTCTCGACCATGGCCTCGACCACGACCGACAGCGCCGTCTCGAGCCCGGTCATGCCCATTGCCGCCGCCCCCCACTCGCAGTCCTTGTCCTCCGACGGATGGGGGGCATGGTCGGTGGCGACCACGTCGATGGTGCCGTCGGCCAACCCCTCGCGCAGCGCCCTGACGTCATCGGCCGTGCGCAGCGGCGGGTTGACCTTGTACACAGGGTCATAGGTGGCCACGAGTTCGTCGGTGAGCAGCAGGTGGTGTGGCGTCACCTCGGCGGTGACGTCGATGCCCCGAGCCTTGGCCCACCGGATCAGATCGACCGATCCAGCGGTTGACACGTGGCAGATGTGCAGCCGCGAGCCCACGTGCTCGGTCAGCAGCACGTCCCGAGCGATGATGGCCTCCTCAGCAACCGCTGGCCAGCCCCGGAGCCCGAGCACCCCCGACATCGCGCCCTCATTCATCTGCGCGTCCTCGGTGAGCCGCGGCTCCTGGGCGTGCTGGGCGATGACGCCGTCGAAGGCCTTCACGTACTCCAGCGCGCGGCGCATGAGCAGCGCGTCGTGTACGCAGCGCCCGTCATCGCTGAAGATGCGCACTCGGGCCGCGGAGTCGGCCATCGCACCCAATTCGGCGAGGCGCTGGCCCTCGAGCCCAACCGTCACCGCCCCGACCGGGTGCACGTCGCAGTGACCGGCCTCGGCACCGAGCCGCCACACCTGCTCAACCACCCCGGCGGTATCGGCGACCGGGTCGGTGTTGGCCATGGCGTGCACCGCGGTGAAGCCGCCGGCCGCGGCCGCACGGGTTCCGGTGTCGACGGTCTCTGAGTCTTCACGTCCCGGCTCGCGCAGGTGGGTGTGCAGGTCGACGAGGCCCGGAAGCGCGAGCAGCGACTCAGCCTCGATCACCCGCGCGCCGCCAAGGTCTGCCGTTCCGGCCGGCACGAGCTCGCGGATGACCCCCTCTGACAGCACGAGGTCGAAGCGCTCGCTCCGCCCCACCACACCCGCGGCCCGGATGACGACCCGGGCCCCGCTGGTCACACTCGCGTCGTGGGTCACGCTCACTCTCCCTCTCCTGTCAGGGGCGCCCCTCCGAGGAGGAGGTACAGCACCGCCATTCGCACGCTGACCCCGTTTGCCACCTGCTCGACGATCACCGACCGCTCCGAGTCGGCAACGTCGGACCCGATCTCCATACCGCGGTTCATGGGTCCGGGGTGCATCACGATCGCGTGGTCGGGGAGCGTGTGCACCCGACGGTCGTCAAGCCCATAGCGGCGGCTGTACTCGCGCGCACTCGGAAAAAACGCCGAGTGCATCCGCTCAGCCTGGACGCGCAGCATCATCACCGCGTCACTGGTGGGAAGGGGTGCGTCGAGGTCGTAGCTGACGCTGCACGGCCACGTCTCGACGCCGACCGGCAGCAGGGTGGGCGGTGCCACCAGCGTGACCTCAGCCCCCAGCGTGCTGAGAAGTCGAACATTGCTGCGCGCCACACGACTGTGCAGCACGTCTCCGACGATGGTGACCCTCAGGCCGGCGAGGTCACCGCGGCCGCCCGCAAGGTGCTCACGCATCGTGAACGCGTCGAGGAGAGCCTGAGTCGGATGCTCGTGGGTTCCGTCGCCTGCGTTGACAACCGATCCTTGGATCCAGCCTGAGTTCGCCAGTCGGTGCGGCGCACCGCTGGCCGGGTGACGGATCACCACCGCGTCGGCACCCATCGCCTCGAGCGTCAGCGCGGTGTCCTTGAGGCTCTCACCCTTCGACACGCTCGACCCCTTGGCCGAGAAGTTGATGACGTCGGCCGACAGCCGCTTGGCAGCCGCCTCGAAGGAAATGCGCGTGCGAGTGGAATCTTCGAAGAAGAGGTTCACGACCGTACGGCCCCTGAGGGTGGGGAGCTTTTTGATGGGCCGGTCGGCGATCTGTGCCAACTCCTGGGCCGTGTCGAGCACGAGCAGGGCGTCGTCGAGGGTGAGGTCGGCCGCCGACAGCAGGTGGCCCCTCATGAAGCCTCGTCCGACTGTGGGGATCCAGACACGACGACCGCGTCGACACCATCGTGCTCAAGCAACTGAACACGCACCGTCTCGAGCTGCGAGGTAGGAATGTTCTTGCCCACATAGTCAGCCCTGATCGGCAGCTCACGATGACCCCGGTCGACCAGGATCGCCAGGGCCACGGCTCGAGGTCGGCCCACGTCGTTCAGCGCGTCGAGCGCAGCCCGGATGGTGCGCCCAGAGAAGAGCACGTCGTCAACGAGGACCACGAGCGCGTCGTCAACTCCGCCTGCGGGGATCTCAGTAGGTAGTAGCGCCCTCGCGGGCCGGCGGCGAAGGTCATCGCGGTACATAGTGATGTCGAGGGAACCGACAGGAATAGCGCGGCCCTGAATCTCAGCAAGCCGTTCGCCGAGCCGCAGCGCGAGGTCGACTCCCCTTGTGGGGATGCCCAGCAGGATCACGTCGTCGGCACCATGGGTGCGCTCGTCAATCTCGTGCGCCATGCGGGTGATAGCCCGCGCGATGTCGGACGCCGACATCACAGCACGGGGGGGCATCTCAGGGGATGAGCCCACAGCAGACATCAGACTGACCTCCTTCCCCGCCTCACTGGACGGGTCGTTAAAGGATGTCTTGCAGTCCCTGACGATAGCAGGGGCGGCCGACGTGAGTTCCACCACCGGATGGGTTACGCTCTGTAGTCAACGCACCGCCACGAGGAGGACACGTGTCCAGTGACTACGCCAAGGCACTCGGAAGCCGTCTGCGTGCCATCCGCCAGCAGCAGGAGTTGAGCCTGCACGGTGTCGAGGAGAAGTCACGGGGCCGTTGGAAGGCAGTTGTCATCGGGTCGTACGAGCGCGGCGACCGCGCGGTCACCGTGCAGAAGCTGGCCGAGCTGGCCGACTTCTACGGTGTACCGGTCTCCGAGTTGCTTCCCGATGGGGGTCCCAACGCCGCCAGCGAGGCACCACCCAAGCTCATCCTTGACCTCGAGCGCCTTGGATCGGTGCCCGCCGAGAAGGCAGGGCCCCTCTCACGCTACGCCGCGGCCATCCAGGCCCAGCGGGGCGACTACAACGGACGTATTCTGTCGATTCGCCAAGAGGACCTGCGCACGCTCAGCGTTATCTACGACGAACCGGTCAGCATGTTGACCGAGCAGCTCATCATGTGGGGAGTGCTGAACCCGGAGGCCCGTCAGGATCAAGGCCTCTAGGCCTCTAGGCCACGCGCACAGCGCTCACCGACGGACGGGGTCGACGGGCCGCGGTGGCCACCGCCGTAGACAGCACCCGGGCCTGACCGGCAGGGTCAGCCTGCAGCAGCTGCGACGAGACGGGGAAAACGGACACCCCGAACATCGAGTAGCGCTGCTGCCTCGCCACCCAGGCGGGGTCGGGTGTGGCCACCTCGATCGCGAGCCCCACCGAGTCGATCCACACCGCCGGCTGACCAACCGGCTCTCCCGACGGGCCCACCAACCTCACCTTTGCTCCCTTCTGCCCCAGCCCCGCGCCCGCAACGAGGGCCTCGAGCAGCACCTCGAGGCCCGCACTCGCCCCCTCGACGCGACTGAGCAGCACCCGGCGCAGGTGCGAGGAGCCCTGCCGCGGACCCTCCCTGAGTTCGGCGAGTAGGTCGTCGACCGAGGTCAAGCCCGAGCGCACACACTCGTCGACCAAGGCCGACACCTCGCGCGTAGATCGAGCCCTACGAGCGGTGTCAGCGATCGCTCGGCAGGCGCTGGTCATGCGCAGGCCGTCGACGAGTTGCTCGTCGGGCCATCGCCTCGTTCGGGTGATGTCGAGGTAGCCTGCGGCCAGCAGGTGGTGCTCGTGCGGAACCAGCAGGTGTACAGGCTCGGGCGATCGATGGTCGTCTGATACCTCTTGAAGCCGACCGGCACGAACGCCGAGGTGGCGCAGGACCGTTGGCCCAGCGAGGATGCCGTGCGGTGCTGCGTACAGGAGCGCCGCGCGCTCGCGCTGACGCCGATCAGGTCGGCCGCCGGTTACGAGGTGCACACCCGGCAGCACACGCGACCACACGCCGCCGTGCCTCACCCGACCGCTCGCGGTGGAACTTGGCACACCCAACACTCGAAGTTGACCTGTGCTCACGAGGCCATCCTGCTCTGCCGCGAGATCGGCGAGGTCGTCGCGCCAGGCGCCACGTGGGGTCGAGGGTCGAGTGATGGGCGGGATCTCTGTCATGCGGCCCATCGTGACCGATCGAGCCGACTACTCGCAGTGACGTGTGGACAAGTCGACGACTCTCAGACGCCGGACGAGCCCTGATCGCTCGACCCCATGAGGTGCACGCGCATGCCGTTCGTCGTGCCGGGCACACCCGGTGGAACCCCCGCCACGATCACCACACGCTCGCCCACCGTCGCCCGCCCGATCTCCAATAGTGCTCGGTCGACCTGGGTCACCATGTCGTCGGTGTGCCGCACCTGGGACACGAGGAACGTCTCCACCCCCCATACCAACGCCAGTTGACTCCGCACGCGGGGATTGGGCGTAAAGGCCAGCAGCGGGGTGCGCGAGCGCCACCGCGACATCAGCCGCGCCGAGAGCCCGGTCTCGGTGAATGCGATCAGGTTCGAGGCCCCGACAGCATCAGCGACGTCGACCGCGGCCCGGGTCAGGGCTTTGGCAGTCGATCCACGCACGGGTGAGTTCGACAGTTCGGCCAGCACGTCATCGATGCGGTCACCGGCTCCGCCCGAGCGGTCGTGCAGCATGGGCAACTTGTGCAGCGCCTCATGCTCAACATGCTGGATGATGCGTGCCATGGTCTCGACCACGAGGCTGGGGTGCGCACCCACGCTGGTCTCGCCCGAAAGCATCAGCGCGTCGGTGCCGTCGAGCACCGCGTTGGCAACATCGCTCACCTCCGCCCGCGTGGGCCTTGACGAGGTGATCATCGAGTCGAGCATCTGGGTCGCGACGATGACAGGTTTGGCAGCGAGGCGGCAGAGGGTGATGGCCCGCTTCTGCACGAGAGGCACCCGCTCGAGCGGCAACTCAACCCCCAGGTCGCCGCGAGCGACCATCACGCCGTCGAACGCAGAGACTATCTCCTCAAGGTTGTCGACCGCCTGCGGCTTCTCGACCTTGGCGAGCACCGGGATTCGAATGCCCTCCTCGTCCATGATGCGGTGCACGTCATCGACGTCAGCAGCCGAGCGCACGAACGACAGCGCGATCATGTCGCACCCCGTGCGCAGTGCCCAGCGAAGATCATCGATGTCCTTGTCAGACAGCGCCGGGACGCTCACGGCGACGCCTGGCAGGTTGAGCCCCTTGTGGTTCGAGACCGTGCCGGCCTCGATCACACGGGTCACCACGCGTGGGCCGTCGACCTCGACCACCTCGAGCGTGACCTTGCCATCGTCGACGAGGATTCGGTCGCCGGCGTGGCAATCGCCGGGGAGTCCCATGAACGTGGTGGAACAGCCGTCGGCATTGCCGTCGACGTCATCGGTGGAGATCGTGAACAGCTGGCCTCGAACGAGCGCCACCGGCCCGCCGGAGAAACG
>Ga0114966_10000857_pt1 | contig 28699 bp, 23 predicted proteins | sample M_130207_XF_Meta_FD_87029 | JGI IMG/M metagenome (GOLD analysis project Ga0114966, IMG submission 87029) | Freshwater microbial communities from Lake Montjoie, Canada to study carbon cycling - M_130207_XF_MetaG | ecosystem: Environmental > Aquatic > Freshwater > Lake | place: Lake Montjoie... | reverse complement strand
CTCTTTAATTCAATGAAAATAGGAATTGTCGGACTTGGCTACGTGGGCCTTCCTTTATCTCTTCAATTTGCCCGCTCCGGCGTGCAGGTGCTCGGGCTTGATATCGACCCGACCAAAGTCGATGCAATCAATCGGGGTGAAAGCTACATCAAACATATTGAAAGTTCCGCTATTGCTGAAGAACTCCGCAATAAACGATTCGAAGCCAGCGTCGATTTTTCGCGTGTTCGCGAACTGGAAGCAGTCATTATCTGCGTCCCTACCCCGCTGAATAAAAACCGCGAGCCAGATATCTCTTACATCCTGAAAACGGGCGAAGCAATTGCCCCGCACCTTCAGCCCGGCTCTCTGGTTGTCCTAGAATCAACCACCTACCCTGGGACTACTGATGAAGACCTGCTAAAAGTTCTCGAGTTCGGTTCAGGTCTTAAGGCAGGCAAAGATTTTCACCTCGCGTTCTCGCCTGAGCGCGAAGATCCCGGCAACCCCAACAGCAAAGTGGCCATTATCCCGAAGATCGTTGGCGGCTTCACTCCCGCTTGCCTCGAGAAAGCGACCGCTCTTTATAGCAAAGCGATTAAAACGCTCGTCCCAGTTTCCTCCTGCCGCGCCGCCGAAGCCACCAAGCTCCTCGAAAACATCTTCCGCAGCGTCAATATCGCCTTGGTCAATGAGCTTAAGGTCGTTTACGCAGGCATGGGAATCGATATTTGGGAGGTCATCAACGCCGCCAAGACCAAACCGTTCGGTTACATGGCGTTTTATCCCGGACCCGGCCTCGGCGGACATTGTATCCCGATCGACCCCTTTTACCTGACCTGGAAAGCGCGCGAATACGGCCAGCACACGCGCTTTATCGAACTGGCTGGTGAGATCAACACCAGCATGCCTGAATATGTCGTCAACCGCGTCGCTGAAGCCCTCAATACGAAACGTAAATCGGTCAATGGCTCCAAAATTCTGATTGTCGGCCTCGCCTACAAACCAAATCTAGATGACGACCGCGAATCTCCCAGCTACACCCTGATGGACCTGCTCAAAGCCCGCGGAGCTGACGTTTCATATTACGATCCATTTGTGCCCGTCATTCGCCCCACTCGCGAACACGGTCATTGGGCGGGGACACCTTCCATTCAATGGAACAAAGAGACAGTCTCGAAATTTGATGCCGTTGTAATTTCAACCGTTCACGCTCAGATTGACCACAGCGTTCTGACTAATTGGGCTTCTGTTATCATTGACACTCGCAACGCCATCACCGATTTTTCCAGCAAAGTCTGGAAAGCCTAGCTCGCACTGGCTGCAACGCGCCAAGCATCCGATATTAGAATGAATATATGCTGTATAGGAGCCGGCTACGTGGGCGGACCGGGTTGCGATTAAAAGTGGGTGAAAGAAGGTTGGTAGATTTTAAAGAATTGTGCGAGAGACGCAGGTTGGGCGCAGAACAGCCGCATTCACGCCGTCGGCGATGGAGCGGAATGGATACGACTGCAAGCCCGAGAGATCTTTGGTAAACAGGGGACATTCTTGTGTGACTTCTTTCATGTGACCGAATACTTGGCTGCGGCGGCAGAGACTTGTCGGCCCGAGAATCCGAAAGCATGGCGCAAGACCCAGCATAAGCGACTTAAACGCAATGCGCTCCCATTGGTGCTGCAAGAATTGGAAAAGCATTAGGAAGCGGAGGACCTTCCAGAGAAAGAAACTCCAGTGCGCAATTGCCTGAGGTATCTTTCCAACCGCACAGAGAACCTTGATTACGCAAGCGCGTTAAGGTGACTTCCAGAAACCTCCCACTTTGAAAAATGTCATTTAAAACCCCAGCAAAACCAGCCCTGAACTTTAAAAAAGCGGAGTTTCTGGAAGTCACCTCTAATGAAGGTCATCGTTAATGCGGATGATCTCGGCATGACCGAGTCCATTAATGCTGCCATCTTTGATTTGATCAAGCTGGGCGGTGTCACCTCCGCCACGGTCATGGCAAACGGCGCCGTTCTTGAAGACGCTGCCTCCCGTGCGCGCGATTTTCCGGGCTGCTCCTTCGGTGTTCATCTGAATGCGACCGAGTTTCGTCCACTGACCCAAAACGCCTCTTTATGTCCAATCCTGGACGAGTCCGGTTGTTTCATTTTTAACCGTTTGCGTGAGATCAAAATCACACGTGAATTGGCCGATGCGCTCTTTATTGAATGGTGCGCCCAGGTTGAATGTGTTCAGGCCCGCGGCTTTCAGGTGAGCCACTTCGACAGCCACCATCACGTCCATACGATTCCTGGCGTGTTCTTCGTGCTAAAGCGTCTTCAGCGGCATTTTCGCATTCGTAAGGTTCGGCTTTCCATGAATATATATCCGGCTTTCTCCCCAGCGCCGGCAGGCCGCCTCGTTGCCAAAGCCATCTGGAATTTCGCTCTGCGCAATTATTTCCAGACTACGTCCACCGACCGGTTCACTTCCCTCGACTATTTTATAAAATCAGCCCAGGAAATCAGCTCTCGTTTTCGCTCCGTCGAAATCATGGTTCATCCGGGTGGCGAAAACCATGTTGACGAAACAAATTTGCTCGTCGGAAATTGGTGGCGAGACTTGCCTTGCGACATCGAGTTCCTCAACTACAACAATCTCTAGTCTGCGTTGGACGTTGGACGGTGCGATTTCCCTTTTCAATTTCCCGCTTACCTTTCTTTGGGCGTTCGTTTGAGTTTCAGGAAATTCCTTTCGACTAGAAACCAGGACGCCGCGGCCGCGATGATTGTCAAAACGATCGTTATTGCGACATGAACACCCCTTCCGCTGTAACCTTGATACAGCATCACATTGATCACAGGCACGTGGTAAATATAGATTCCATACGAAATGTCGTTCCGGTGGAGCACTTTCTCGCTCAGTAAAGGAAGCGAATACGCGGAGGCAAATACGAGCGCGGCAAGCGGCAAGAAAAGGGGAAGGTCGATTCGATTGTTCGTCGTCCAGCCCAAGAAACGAGTTCCAAAATATGCGCAAACCACATAAAATAAGAGCGCGAGAAGAAAGCGACCTTTCAGAAAACGGTGGCAAATGGTGAAGTTTCGCTGACACAGCATCCCCACCAAGAACATCCAAACCCAAGGCGCGAACGTTACGGACCAGAGCTTGAAAATGGTTTCGTCACCGTAGGTTCTTCGCAAAGGCCAGTGAGCCAGATAAATGAGTGCAAACAAGACAGTAAGAGCTATTAGCCCCAAATTTCTTCGTTCCGTTTTCAATACACCGAGAAACCGGTAAAGGATGGGCACTAGAAAGTAAAACTGAAGCTCAACGGTGATCGTCCATAAGCTTCCATTGAGAACTCCCGTCCCGAAGTGGCGCATATATTCGGGATTGTAGAATTGAAAAAAGGTTGACTGAGCAACGGCATGCACCGCAATTTTGACAGCGGAAACGTCAATCTTTTCGAAATACCCAACCATAAAGACGCTGCATAATGAAAGAACGCTGCATACAACAAGCGCAGGATAGATCCTGAGGATTCGCTTCTTTCCGTAGATTTTCAATTCGCTGTTAATCTCAAAGGACTTGCTAATTAGGAATCCGCTGGTAAAGAAGAAAATCGGGACGCCAGGAAACAAGTCGACAAACAATCCCAGAAAGTGCGGGAGGGGCACGTTGAAGTGGTGAGTGACGTGGACAAGCGCTACTTGGAATGCCGCCAAGAGCCTGATAATATCAAAATTGTTTTGATAAAAAGTAATCCCTCCGCCTTGAAAAAGGTTCAAAGGTGTGTTGGTGTTGTGCGTTTGATCCTTCAAATCACTGGAAAAGATAAGAGGGCAGCAGGATTTCTGTCAAGTCAACACAAATGAAGTTGGTTGAGCCGGATGTGATTATAAGCAAGTAAATAAATTTACTATTTGTTAAAAAGTAATATTTAAACCTATTATCAGTTAAAATAAGAATGTAAAAAACACGTCGCCCAACATCACGGAACAAGAACTTAGGGGACTTCCAAAAACCTCGCTTTTTGAAGCGAGGTTTTTGGAAGTCCCCCTAAGGATGGATTTGACTGAAAGCCAAATTACATTGACGGATCCTCTAGGATACTTGGAGTTTTTGGCGCTCCAAAAGGGGGCGACGGTGGTCGTAACGGATTCCGGTGGGATTCAGGAAGAAACAACCTACCTGGGTGTGCCCTGCCTGACATTACGAGAGAATACCGAGCGTCCTGTAACGGTCGAAATTGGGACGAACTTGCTAGTTGGAAGGGATCTCCTCCGGATGAAAGATGAAATTCAAAGTGTGCTCATGGGTCGAGGAAAACAAGGAAGCCGGCCCGAATTTTGGGATGGTAAAGCGGGCGAGCGAATTGCTGGGATCATGAAGCGTCATCTGCGCGGTGCGAATTAAACTTCGTTAAATAATATGGCAGACCAAAAAAAAGATTTTCAGCCTAACGATTGTGTTCTGATCACGGGGGGCACCGGCAGCTTCGGAAATGCAGTGCTCCGCCGATTGATCGACAGCGAAGTGCGAGAAATTCGGATTTTCTCGCGCGACGAGAAAAAACAGGATGACATGCGCCGACTGTATCGCTCACCGAAACTGAGATTTTATATTGGGGACGTCAGGAATCTTGACTCGGTGCAGGAAGCGATGGCGGGGGTGAATTATGTGTTCCATGCGGCGGCATTGAAACAGGTGCCGTCCTGTGAGTTCTATCCGTTGGAGGCCATTCGAACCAACTCATTGGGAGCGGATAATGTATTACAGGCGGCCTACCAATGCGGTGTGGGTCGAGTGGTGGTGCTCAGCACCGACAAAGCTGCGTATCCTATCAACGTGATGGGATTGTCAAAAGCGATGATGGAAAAAATCATGGTTGCACGATCGAGAACCGCCGCGACGAAAGGACTGGTATTTTGTGGAACGCGCTACGGAAACGTCATGGCTTCGCGCGGGTCGGTGATTCCCTTATTTATCGAGCAGATCGAAGCGAATCAGCCTTTGACCGTAACCGACCCGAACATGACTCGCTTCATGATGACCCTTGACGACGCCGTGGACCTGGTTGTTTATGCTTTTCATAATGGAGAGCCCGGGGATTTGTTTGTCCGGAAAGCACCTGCGGCGACCATCCGGACACTGGTGGAAGCACTGTTGCAATTACTGGAGGCAAAAAACCCAGTGCAAGTTATTGGAACACGACATGGAGAGAAGCATTACGAGACCCTCTTAACTCGGGAAGAAATGGCCAAGGCGAGCGATCAGGGGGATTATTACCGAGTCCCAGCGGACAATCGAGATTTGAACTACAACCTCTACTTTTCGGATGGGGACGCGACCATTGGCCAAATGGAGGATTATCACTCCCACAACACGCGGCGACTGGATTTGGAAGCAATGACCCATGAGCTATTGAGACTACCCGAAATCCACGAAGCAATGGCACGGAGAGGAGTCCAAGCAAAGCAACATTGATATGCGAATATTGATCATTGGTGGGGCGGGTATGCTGGGTCACCAACTCTGGCGCCAGATGAACCCCAACCATGAGGTATGGGTGACTTTACGCCGCGCTGCAAACACCTATCGCCACTTTGGATTGTTTGAGGAAATTCGCACTATTAGCAATATAGACGCGGCCAACATGGAATCCCTAGTGAGCGTATTTCGACGGGTTCGCCCGGAAGCGGTCATCAATTGTGTCGGAATTATTAAACATCTCAAGGAGGGACACAATCCGCTGATCAGTTTGAGGATCAATTCCTTGTTGCCGCATCAACTCGCAGAACTTTCTGGAGCCTTCGGGGCACGTATGGTGCATATTAGCACAGACTGCGTTTTTACGGGAAGGAAAGGGAACTATTTGGAGTCAGACATCTCGGATGCCGAGGATATTTATGGTCGGACCAAATTCCTAGGTGAAGTCCACGAATCCCATTGTCTCACTTTGCGAACATCCATCATAGGACGGGAATTGGAAACGAGGTCAGGTCTGATAGAGTGGTTCCTTAGCCAATCCGGCAAACAGATCAAAGGCTTTCGAAAAGCGATTTACTCGGGATTCACGACGCTGGAACTGGGACGAATCATCGAGAAGGTTCTAACTGAACATCCCGAACTGTCGGGGCTCTGGCAAGCTTCCTCTGACCGAATCGACAAATATGAACTACTTCGATCGGCGAAGTTGGCGTTTGACTGGAAAGGGGAAATCGCGCACGACGACACTTTCATCTGTGATCGAAGCCTCGACTCCACGCGATTTCGCAAGGCAGTGGGGTATTTACCTCCGAGTTGGGGGAACATGCTGCAAGAACTGGCGTCAGTCCAAAAGTAAGCACTGATTTGTCAGACTAATTAATTATGAAGGTTTTAACCGTCTTCGGAACACGCCCCGAAATCATCCGGTTGAGCGTGATCACCCGCCTGCTGGCCCGGCATTGCGAACAAATCCTGGTCCATACGGGTCAGAACTATGATCCGAACCTGAGCGATCTATTTTTGAAGGAACTTGAAGTTGGTCCGATAAACCATCACCTCGGTATTCAAACGTCGAGGTTTGGGGCGCAAGCGGGACAAATTCTCGCCCGCATGGATGATTTGATGGACGAAATAAAGCCCGATCGCTTATTGATTTTGGGCGATACAAATTCAGGATTGAGCGCGATCGTTGCGGCCCGGAAGGGCATCCCGGTTTTTCACCTGGAAGCAGGCAATCGTTGCTTTGACAACCGCGTGCCAGAAGAAGTGAACCGACGCATCATCGATCACAGCAGCGATATATTGCTTCCGTACACAAACCGAAGCGCGGAAAACCTAGTCCGCGAAGGGATTCGCCGGGAGCGAATCTTTGTGGTGGGGAACCCGATTCTCGAAGTCCTCCAGACCTATGGTCCGCAGATCGCGAAGAGCAATATCCTAGAGAAGTTAAACCTTCAGGCGCGCGAGTATTTTTTGGTCACGATGCATCGGGCGGAAAATGTCGATCCGCCTGAGCGGCTTCAAGCATTAGTGAAGGGGTTGTCAGAATTAGGAACGGTGTATGGCAAACCGGTAATCGTCAGCGTGCATCCGAGGACAGCGGATCGGATCCGAAAATTGGGGGCGAATTTGGATACCTCGAAACTGCGTTTGGAACAACCGTTTGGCTTGTTCGATTTTGTGCATCTCGAAAAAAACGCCCTCGGAATCGTCAGCGACAGCGGAACGGTTCAAGAGGAAGCCTGTATTTTCGGGATCCCAAATGTCACCATCCGAGATGTCACCGAGCGACCCGAAACGCTGGAATGCGGCAGTAATTTTTTATCTGGCAGCATATCCACGCGATTAAAGACGGGGATGGAACTGAGCTTGGCCTCCGCCGGACGCTGGCAGGCGCCCGCCGAATATCGATGCGAGAATACCTCGGTGGTCGTGGCCAAAATAGTCCTTGGTTACACGCATGCCCTGTCGATTCCCTAAGCCTCGTGGCCTCCGTTGCAAAAATAATGTCCAACCCGGTTGGAGAGCAAACCATGCGCACCGGTCGCTCGCGACTGCTGGCCAATTTCGGTTCCAACCTTGGACTTCTGGGCGCAAATCTGGCCATTGGAATTTTCTTTACCCCGTTCCTGGTTCGGCACCTCGGAGCCGGCGGCTATGGAATGGTCCTACTTGCCAATACCGCCGCCCTGTATTTGGGACTGTTATTGACGGGGTTCAACTCAGCGGTAGGGAGATATGTGACGGTTGAAATGGGCCGGGGTGAAATTGACAAAGCCCGGCAGTATTTCAATTCGGCGGTCTTCGGAGGATTGGCCGCCGGGTGCCTCCTGGCCGTTCTTGGCGTGATCGTTTGCTTTCACATTGAGGCGTTAGTTCGAGCGCCGGCTGGCCGCCTCGCGGAGACGCGCTGGTTGTTTGCGGCTACGCTGGCGGCAACCATACTGGGGACCATGCGCACCGCCTTTTCAGCTTCAACCTACTGCCGGAACCGATTGGATTTATCGAATGGGGTGGGACTGTTGGATAAAGTGACCTCGGCCGGTTGGGTTGTGATCGCGTTCGCCCTCGGCGCCATTGTGTTCGACCAAGTTGCCATCGGGATTGTGGCCGGAGCGCTTGTTTCGACGGTTTTGACGATATTCTTGTGGAAAAAACTGACGCCCGAACTGGAACTGAAGGCGTCACAGTTTCGTTGGACTGCATTTCGAGAACTCCTCTCAACGGGCCTATGGGGATCGGTTAATGCGGCCGGTTCACTCTTGTTTCTAAGCGTCGATTTGATCGTCGTTAACCGTTTATTTGGGGCAGAGTCTGGAGGTCGCTATGCCGCAGTAATGCAAATCACAGCCGTACTTCGGTCTGTAGGGGCGGCATTATCGGGCGCATTTGGGCCCACGATCGTTCATCTCCACGCGCGAGGAGACCTAGAAGGGTTGCTCGCGCGGTTGATGACCGCCATAAGAATCATGAGATTTCTGCTACCATTACCCATCGGAATTCTTGCAGGATTCTCGAATGACATCCTCGCCCTCTGGCTTGGCAACGATTTCACCTCTATGGGATGGTTATTGATTTTAAGCACTCTCCATCTTAGTGTGAATTTAGCGGTCCTACCGATGTTTCTGGCCTGGACGGCGACAAATCATGTAAAAACGCCGGCGTTAGTTACGTTAGCAATGGGCATCGGAAGCGCAGCGTTGGCAATCGCTTTGGGGCGAACCACTTTGGGGATTGCAGGTGTAGCCGTAGCTGGGGTCATTTCTTTGTCTGCGAAAAATCTCATTTTTACGCCACTCTATACGGCGCATGTTCTGGATGTGAGCTGCCGAAAATTGTACGCAACGCTTTTCCATTCCGCTTTTGCAACAATGGTAGTCGCAGTGACTTCGGGGATAATCAGTCACCTTACCAACATAAATGGATTTGTACGACTTGCAACAGCGGCAACTCTCATAGGAGTAGTCTATGTCGCAGTTGTGATTTTATGCGTTATCACCGAAGCGGAACGCACTAAACTGAGGCACGCGTGCCAAGCATTTTTCAACGAAAGAAAACGGAAGGCACTATACGGTGAATAAGCCGGTGAATAAGCCGATACTTGACTTGAAATCGATTCGCAATGTCATCGATGGCGGATACTGTATAGGCTGCGGAGTCTGCGCAGCAGTTGATCAATCGCCGATTCGAATGCGTTTTGATCAATTCGGAGCTTTGCAAGCGTTCATCCCTGCAACAATTCTGGACAGTCAAATTCCTGAAGCAATCTTGTCGGTTTGCCCATTTTCTGAGGGGGCCGCAAATGAAGACGAAATCGGGCGAGCTCTTTATCCCGAAGGCAAACAAGACTCACACGTTGGCTTTCATCTCGAATGTTATTTGGGTCACGTGGCTGAGGGCGATTTTCGCGCTCGAGGAAGCTCTGGCGGGATAGGGAGCTGGGTTCTTTCCGAGTTGTTTCGGCTCGGACTGATCGACAAGGCAATTCATGTTGGCGAACGGCAACCCACTCAAGGTGATCCAAGATTGTTTGCTTTTGCTGTCTCGAACTCGATGGAGGAAATTCGCGCAAAATCGAAATCGCGATATTATCCAATCGAGATGTCCGAAGTCCTCCGCTTTGTGAGAGAAACTCCGGGCCGGTACGCCATCGTGGGGGTTCCTTGTTTCATCAAGGCAATCAGGTTACTTGCGCGACAAGAAGCGATTTTTGCCGAACGAATTCAGTTTCACATTTCCATTTTCTGTGGACACCTCAAGACCGCTGGGTTCAGCGAATTCCTTGCCTGGCAATCTGGAGTGCTTCCTGATGAAATTAGAACAGTTGATTTTCGGAAAAAGGTTCCGAATCAACCGGCGCATTCCTATGCTTTCGAAGTTGAGGGAAAGATAAAAGGCCGATCTGTCAAGAAATGCAATTCGATGCGAGACTTGTACGGGACAGACTGGGGACTTGGATTGTTCAAGTATAAGGCGTGTGATTTTTGTGATGATGTTGTCGGGGAAACCGCGGATATTAGTGTGGGCGACGCTTGGCTTCCAGGGTTCGTTGGCGATTGGAGAGGATCAAACGCCATTGTTGTTCGTGATCCCCGCTTACGGGTGATCGTAGCCGAAGGAATTGCATCGAAAAGAATCGAACTCCAAGCAGTTGAAGCCGCCCAAATCGCAAAAAGCCAGGAAGGCGGGTTTCGTCATCGGCGGGATGGGCTGTCTTATCGATTATTTCTTTCAGATAAGGCGCACCAGTGGCGCCCCTCCAAGCGTGTCATGCCAAAAGCCTGGAGGGATGACAGCCGATTTCGGGAGATTCACGACTTGCGAATGGCGCTCGCTAAGGTCAGTCATCAATATTGGAAAGTGGCAAAGGACACCAAAAAGTTAAGCGTGTTTACTGCCGGAATTTCTAGATTGAAGAGAAGGTATGAAAGATATTACGCGCCAACTGGATGGAAGCGGGCCTTCGTCTTCGGAATAAATGCAATTATGGAAGTTCTCTTGCCGTGGAAAGCGAGGTTGCGGCGAATGTCAAAAAACAGTAAATAAGTATTGCATTTAACTTTTAAATGAGAAATCCAAAAACTATTCTTCTCTTTGGTCACGGTGGATATTTCAATCGCGGGTGTGAGGCGATCGTGCAGAGCACGACCGCTATGTTTCGTGAACTACGTCCCGATCTAAAATTCATGCTGCTTTCCTTCGATCACGTGAAGGACCGGCAAAGTGCGAACAACGCGGTGGATCGGATTGAGCCTGGATATTCGATTAACCCATCCTTCCCGGCGCTCGTGGCCAGCGTTGCCTATAGAGTTCACCGTCCGTGGAGTAACTGGTGGCTGGCCGGCCCTGCAAGAAAAGCAATAGCCGAAGCCGATCTTGTGCTCTCGATCGGCGGCGACAATTATTGCTACGCCGATTCGCCCTACTATTATTACTTTGATGATCTTGTCCGAAAAGCCGGCAAGCCGCTTATACTTTGGGGTGCTACGATACAATTGGATAATCCATCCGCTGATAAGCTAAATGACTTGCGTAGATTTGACGCCATCACCGCACGGGAACGATTGACGGTTGAAGTTCTGGCCAGGCATGGTATCACTAAGGGAGTGCATTTGGTCGCCGATCCTGCTTTTACTTTGAGCACGAAGTCGGTGGACGTCTCCGAATTCTGGCCACGGCGAGATCGCGTTTTGGGGCTAAACCTCAGTCCCTTGGTGGGAAGATATACACCAACCGGGCTAGATTCAGTGCTCAAGGCGGGACTGGCACTCGTTCGGCACGCCGTTCAGGCGGGGCACGGGGTGCTGTTGATTCCACACGTAACGGACCCAATGCCGCCGAAAGAAAAATGGAACGACGATGCGCACATTTTAAAGAAAATTCAGGCGGAAGCGAATCAGCCCGAGGCCGTTGGTCTTGTGCCATCGGGGTACAATGCGTCAGAAACCAAGTTTATTATTTCCAAGTGCAACTGGTTTGTGGGCGCACGGACACACAGCACAATTGCGGCGCTTTCAAGCGGAGTTCCGACGATCACGCTGGCCTATAGTGCCAAAGCGCATGGCATTAATTTCGATATTTTTGGGGATCGGCGCTGGGTCGTGGACATAAAGGACTGGACACCCGAATCAGCCATAAGTAAATGGAAGGAACTCTTGTCACAAGGAGATTCACTATCTGCTTATCTGAAAACAAAGGGACCTGAATTGAGCAATCGATCTCAATTAGGGGTCAAAATTGTCATGGAGTTGTTATCTGAGTCAAAAGGGTCAGCGCACGTGCGGTGAAGGGGGTGTTTGGGTGTCTACGAATCAAGCGATATCAAAACTAGAAAACGCGGCCTTTGGAGTCAGTCCAAAGGCTCAGTCGATTTCGCCTCCCTGTGCTCGACCAATCAAGGTTAATCGGTGGCAAGGGATCATAGGCATTTTTTTTGGTGTGCTTTTTTTCCTGACATTTTTGGCTCCAATTTTGGCAACAACAATAGGAATTAAATTCGCTTGGGGATGCTTTTGTGCGTGGGCCTTCGTAGTGATTCCCACCATCCTACAAGGGTCAAAATCGCTCAGAGTGCTTTGGAAGAATTGGATTGCATTTGGCCTTTGGATCATAGTCATTTCGATTAATGTGGTGCTAGAACGGGGAGGCAGCGATGCCGGAATTATCCATCTGATCATTGCAATCAGTACTCTGATGGCCGCTATCATGGGGGCGGTCATTGGAACTATGCCTGCCTGGGTTCGGAGGGCAATGCTAACGACGTTTTTAGTCATTTTGGGGATTCAGGGATATATCTCACTACCAACTCTATTTTTTGAGAATGAAATTGCCCGTAATCTGATGGACAGAGACAGTTCAGCGATCCTTGAAAAAGTATTCTATGCGAAGCGTGGGGTTGGAGATTTTCACTTGTATACAGGCCTTGCAGTCCTTACGCCGGCATTGCTGGGCATAGTTTTGTTCGGATCCTGGAGATATCGCATTATTCTCGGCTTTTTATTTATTGGAATCTTTGGGAGCATCATGCTTTCGACATTCTCCGCTGCTGTGCTTTTGGCTGTGCTCGGAACTGTCATCCTTGTCGGCGGCATCCTTTGGAGTCGAGGATTTATAGGCATGATAATCCTCTATGCGGTTGTCATGGGGGTTCTAGCATTATCCCTAACGCTCCTCGGCGAACTCGAGCAGGTTGACCGTGTCTCCTCGAAGCTTGAACGGTTGTTCGAAGGGGTTAGTGCAGCCGGTATTGTCGATGGGGACGAAACACGTCGCGGTTACCTTGGAAGCATTTCGTTAGATACTTTTCTTGCAGAACCAGCGTTTGGGGTCGGTTCCGTGAGTATGGGGAAAAATAGTCCGCTTCTATACGTCAAGGTAGGGGGGCATTCTTCATGGATCGACCAATTGGCAGAATATGGAATTTTTGGTTTTGGTCCGTTCCTAGTTTTTATTTTCCTTCTGATCCGCCAAGCAATTTGGGGATGGCGGCGATCTCGGAAAATCACTGATGCCGGAGTGTGTGTATCGGCGTTTATTTTTGCAATCTTGGGATTTCTAAATCCAGCAGTTTTTGTCGAAAGTGTTGCAGTTCCGGTGGTTTTTCTTCTTAGCATGGTTTCATCCGCAGATATCAGTTCACAGCTCGGTGGTGGATCGAACAAAAATGAGTAAAATCTTGGTTTTTCATCAAGTAGGCGGGATTGGCGGGGCAACAATTACCCTTTCCAATGTGGTTCGCTGTTTGGTCCAGGCTCAGTTCGACGTCACCGTGGTGTGTCCTGCAGGTGCTGGGCAAGCCAGCCTTGCTTTGGCGGGTGCTCGAGTCCTAACAGCCGAACGTCCTATCTGGCAATTCAGCCATCTTTCCGGCTTTGAAAAACCAGCATTACACCCGCGGTTTTGGATGAATTTCACTCGGCAACTTTGGTCCCTGCGATATTGGGAGGAATTCATCAGAGCCCAGAAACCGGACATTGTCCATTTCAATGCAATAACGCTAGCGCCGATGGCGATTGCGGCACAGCGAGCCGGAGTAAAAGTGTCCTTGATGATTCAGGAAACCGGTGTAAAGGGACTTTTTGGACTACGAACAAATTACCTTAGGCGCCTAATTTCAAGAAGAGCCGATCTGGTGACATTCATCTCCAAATTCGACCGGGACTGGTATGCAATTCGGGGACCAAATCTGCAGGTCGTGCCAAACTGGGTGGAGGAACCCCAATTTGGAAGGATCGAGCCTCGTGCGACAGCGCGAAACGAACTTGGCATACCCAGAGATGCGAAGGTGGTTCTTTTTACGGGAGGTGTGTGTCCCCTAAAGGGTACACTAGAGCTTTTCGAGGCTGTAGAATCATTGCAGGGAATAGAGAGATTACTCGTCCTAGTCGCCGGGCCGAAACGGTCGATCTTTTATCGGTCGCTGACGCGGGTGCAAAAAACCAACCGTCGATGCCGGCAGTTACTAGGAATAGATTACGACGCAAAAATTGCGAACGTATTGCGGCGACCTGGGGTAAGACATCGCATTAGATTTGTAGGAAGTGGTTGTGAAATGGCGCCCTTGTATTGCGCATCAGATGTGGTTGTATTCCCCGCCACCAAACCGCACCAAGCGCGACCGGCAATCGAAGCGGGCTATGTAAAGGTTCCGGTGATTGCATCGGATTTCTCTAACCTTCACGAGTTTCTGAAAGATGGAGAGAATGCCCTCCTCATTCGGCCTAGCGATTCTGCGTCCCTGGCCAACGGGATTCGACTCGTCCTCAACGACACGAAGCTCCGGGATCGACTCGGCGAAGCCAACCACGTTTATGTTGGAAAGAATCATAACAGGGAGACCAATACAGCCCGACTTGTGGCGGCTTTTCGATCAATTATTTCGGGGAAAAAGCAGGGTTACTTTAATGCAAAACCAGCCTTCATATCCGCGCGTGCTTGTAGTTAGTCGTGCGGAGATCAGCGATGCGGATTCATCCGGAATATCCCGCGGCCGCTGGTTCGCGGATTGGCCGAAGGATCGGATCGCACAGATTTACTCCTTCCCTAGTGCATCGAAGGAGCCGTTCTGTCCGATCCGCTATGAATTTGGAGCTGATGACCGTCAATTTGGAAATCTATTTGCGCGGACAAAAAGATCTTCCTTCGGAACGGCCTTTCGGCAGCAATCGATTCAGCATAGCGCCGACGCTTGGCTCAAACGAAAGCTTCGCGGAATAAAATGTTCGACCATTGATTCACTGGTCAAGACAGGGCTTTGGGAATTACTGTTTTGGACTCGGCCGTCTCAACGGATGACCGAATGGTGCCTACAATTCAAACCCGACCTGATCTACACAACATGTACCGATTTGTCGTATATTGAACTCAGTCTTTACCTTAAATCGGCTTTGAATATTCCAATGAGCTTGCAGGTCGATGATGACTGGTTGGGAACTCTTTATACGAAAGGTCTCTCTGCTCACTTTCTGCGTCCATTTGTCGAGAAGAAGATAAATCGGCTTTTATCGGATTCCTCAGTTTGTTTGAGCACCGGGCCTTTGATGTCAGGGGAGTATATGAGACGGTATGGCAAGCATTTTGAGTCCATTTACCTTTGCGACGACTTTCGGCGTTTTGATGAAGCACCGTCGATACGTTCTGATCCCTCGTCCCGCTTTGTGATCGTTTATTCGGGCTCGCTTTACTTGGGACGGTGGAAAGGTTTACTCGACCTTCACTCTGCCATTAGTCAAGGCTCCCTCGCGAATGAGGATATTCTGATTAAGGTGTATACTGGTCATATTCCTCTTGAAGCTGGCGAGGCTTTTGCCTCCTGTAACCGTATGCAGATTTTCCCCGGACTATCTGATTCCCAGGTTCCAGGGGTTTTAAAAGGGGCTGACATGCTTTTTCTGCCAGAGAGCTTCGAGGCGAAATATCAGGACTACATCCGTTTCTCTATATCCAGCAAAGCTCATATTTACATGATGTCAGGCCGACCTATCATTGTTTATGGACCGTCTGGGATGAGTGTAATTGAGTATGCTCGGGACGAAGGTTGGGCTTTGGTGGTAGATCGCAGGGATTTGCGTGGCCTGGGAGCCGCGATCCAAAATATACGGCGCGATAAATCTTACTCCATCGAGATTCTTCAGAAGGCGCGAACGGTTGCGGAGAAAAATCATAATGCCGAAAAAGTCCGGAACCATTTCAAGAATAATCTCCGGAAGTGCGCTAATCGACAATAAACATTGGAGCCCAAATTCAACCAAGGGATGTATTCGGCTCGACGATACCGGAGAATAACAGCCATTGATCGATGAAGAAGGACGCAGACATCACACCCACGGAAAATTTGACCAGCCTATTTCTTTATGCCAATGAGCCAGACGCTTTAACGGTTCAAAAAATGGAGTTCTTGGCGAATGAAAGCCCGTGGCGAATCTGCTTGGTCTTTTGGCATCGGGTGAACTCTTTGCTGAGCATTCAAGCCACCATGGGACTGCCCAGCGAGAATGTCACTTGCATTTCGGGAAAGGTCGGCTTGTCCTGGATTGCAAAAGTATTCTATCGGCTGGCAATCATGGTTCGATTCGTGGTGCAATCGGTGAAACTTCGTCCGGCGGTGATCCATGCGTGTACGCTCGATATGCTTTTAGTTGGATTCGTGGTGCGAGCCTTACGACCGGGGACAAAACTCATCTTTGATTTGCAAGACACATCCGATGGGATGCTTCATCCCCTGATGCTCTGGATCCAACGGTTTCTATTCAGAAGATGCAGTGTCATATTTGTCACTTCGAAGCGGTTTCATACACATTTTCTGAGAGAATTTAGGTTGGTAAATGAAGGGAAGGTTCCTGTCATTTATGTCCCCAATACGCCCCTTTCTGAGAGGTTTTCCGCTTTTAATCGCCGCGTGCCAGACACTGAAATCGTCATCGGCTGCTTTGGTACTTTTCGGAGTCCCAACGCATTAGAGGCTCTCATTCAAACAGCAGGAATACTTCGTGCCAAACGAGTAAACGCATCGGTTCTTTTCGCCGGCACAGGTATCAGCCGGCCTTTGGTCGAGCGGGCAGCAAGAGCAAATCCACACATTCGCTACTCCGGTTCCTACGATTATCAGCGGGATATCAAGAATTTGTATGAGCGGATTGACTTGGTTTATGCGGTGTACGATTCATCGCATAACAAGGGAATTGCGCTCGCCTGTCGCTTGGCGGAGGCGGTTGTCTGCGGTCTGCCTGTGATCGTTAATTCCGACACGTATATGGGGGAAATTGTCCAAGAGCTCGGAATCGGATTTTACGTTGGTCAGGATATCGTAGGCGATCTTACCGCGATTGTCGAAAAATTTTCAGCGGATCCTTCTTTGCGAAGCAAAGTAACGGCAGCGTGTGAAAAAGCCAGATCTCAATTCCTATTCGACACATACAAGCCTCGAATTCGCGAGGCCTATGACAATTTATTCAGTAATAAACATTAATAAATAGTTAATTAAAATGTTTTTATAAATATTATTATATTTATATGGTAATAAAAAAGTACAAAATCTGCATGAACTGTGTTATGGATACCTCAGATTCAAAAATCAGCTTTGATTCTCACGGTGTTTGCGATCACTGTATTGATTTCGGTCGAAAGGTTAAGCCTAATTGGCACACTGATGAGCGTGGAAAAATGGAATTGGAGAACATTGTCTCAAAAATCAAAGTAGCAGGCAAAAAACACGACTTTGATTGTTTGCTCGGTTTGAGCGGCGGAGTGGACAGTTCATACATGCTCCATATCGCCGTAAAGGAGTTTGGCCTTCGCCCACTCGTCTTTCATGTTGATGGCGGGTGGAACTCAGAACTTGGGGTACACAATATTCAGGTGATGATTGATAAACTTGGCTTGGATTTATACACCGAAGTGATCAACTGGGAAGAGATGCGTGATTTCCAACTGGCTTTCTTTAAATCTGGCGTACCTCACATCGATATTCCACAGGATCATGCTTTCATCGCTACTCTATATAATTTTTCAGAAAAGTATAATATTAAATACATACTCAATGGGGGGAACATTTCTACCGAGTGCGTTCGAAATCCAATGGAGTGGTTATATTATGGCACGGACATGATGCAAATTCGCGATATCCTTAAACGTTTCGGAACGGTAAAGATGGCCACTTACCCATTCAGTCCCATTCTAAGGCACAAAGTTTTTTTACGATATGTAAAGAATGTTCAGGTTGTAAAGCCACTTAATTACCGCCCCTACATAAAGGAAGAAGCCATCGCTTTGCTCCAACGAGAATACGAATGGAAGCCATATCCCCAAAAGCACTTCGAATCAAGGTTCACCAAATTTTACGAAGGCTATTGGCTCCCGGAGCGGTTTGGTTTTGATACCCGACGAGTTCAATTTTCTAGCCTTATCCTTACAGGGCAGATGTTGAGAGATGATGCTCTCAAAAAGCTTAAAGTTCCGGCTTACGATCCAGAGACCATCGATCAGGAGTTTAGTTTCGTTGCCACAAAGTTAGGGATTACTCCTGAAGAGTTGCGCGGTTATTTTAATATGCCGAAGAAATTTTACTGGGATTACAAAAACATAGATCTCGTCTTCCGGTTGGGCGCCCGCATATTAAGAGCATTAGGAATTGAAAGGTCAATAAAGCGATGATTACAATTGTAAACTATGGCTTAGGTAATATTTCCGCTTTCGCCAATATTTATAAAATACTTAACATCCCTGTAACTATTGCGGGAACAACCGATCAGTTGGCGGCCGCCGAAAAAATTATTTTGCCAGGCGTCGGCGCTTTTGATTGGGCAATGATGCGGCTGGAGCAATCTGGTATGCGTGCATGTTTGGATGATCTTGTGCTCTGTAAAAAGCGCCCCGTGTTGGGGGTTTGTGTTGGCATGCAAATGATGGCCGACCGTAGCGCAGAAGGTAAACTACCTGGGTTGGGGTGGATATCTGGCGAGGTTCTGCGATTCAATGAGAATGACTTCCGACAGCAAACACACTTGCCTCACATGGGTTGGAATGATGTTGAACCCGCAAGGACGGAATGTCTATTCAAGGGAATCCCTGTGCCGCGCTATTATTTCCTGCATTCATACTACTTTGCAACGGCCCACCCAAGCACGGTATTGGCCAAAACAGATTACAACGGCCATTTTGCTGCTGCAGTGCGATTTGAGAACATATTTGGCACCCAGTTTCATCCGGAAAAAAGCCATAATTGGGGAATTCAGCTCCTCAAGAATTTCGCGGAGATATAAGCATGTTGCGCCCAAGAATTATTCCTTGTTTATTGATAAAAAACGGAGGCCTGGTAAAAACCACTCGATTTGCTGATCCCAAATACGTCGGGGACCCAATCAATGCCGTTCGAATTTTTAATGAGAAGGAAGTTGATGAACTCACCGTGCTTGACATTGACGCGACGTCATGTCGCCGAGAGCCGAATTACACGATGATCTCGGATTTGGCAGCCGAATGCCGAATGCCGCTTTGTTATGGGGGCGGGGTAAATACTCCGGAACATGTCGAAAAGATCATAAGTCTCGGAGTGGAGAAGGTTGCCATAAGCGCTGCTGCCATTAGGTCTCCCGAGTTAATTGCTAAAGCAGCAGCAAGGGTTGGTAGCCAGAGTCTTGTAATTGTAATAGATGTAAAGCCGTCCGGTTTATTGGGCCGCTACGAAGTGTTCACGCATAATGGGAAAAATAATACGGGCGTTGATCCAATAGATTTTGCCCGCCAAGTTGAGGATCTGGGAGCGGGTGAAGTCGTGGTGAATGCCATCCACTGTGACGGCGAAATGAAAGGATATGATATCGAGTTAATCTCCCAAATCCGCAATGCTATAAGTCTTCCTCTTACTGCATTAGGGGGAGCTGGATCCCTTGCTGACATCAGCGGGCTCATCCAGCGCTTCGGAATTATAGGCGCGGCAGCTGGAAGCCTCTTTGTTTTCAAGGGAAAATATCGCGCTGTGCTCATTAACTATCCTCGCCAGAACGAGAAAGATGCAATCATCTTCCACGCAACACCGCAGCGATTAGCATAAAATCAGGAAATTTATAGTGAAACAGGTCTTACAAAACCTCGGCTCAGGTGAAACGATCTTGGCCGAAGTTCCTCAATGCGAACCTCGGTCGAATAGTCTCCTCGTCGAGACTTCGACCAGCTTGCTTTCGATCGGGACTGAGAAGCTCCTAATTGACTTCGGGAAAGCTGGGTGGATAGACAAGGCTCGAAAACAGCCCGAAAAGGTCAAACAGGTCATTTCCAAGATTAAAACAGACGGATTATTTTCCACCCTTGACGCAGTAAAATCAAAGCTGGATCAACCCATTGCACTTGGCTATTGCAATGTCGGGAAGGTTATAGCCACACAATTAACGGCTAAACTTTGCGACCTTCGCCATGGAGACCGGATCGCTTCCAACGGGCCTCATGCGCAAGTCGTATCTGTGCCGACAAATCTTTGCGCCAAAGTTCCAGATTCGATTTCGGACGAAGAAGCAGCCTTTACTGTAGTCGGAGCTATTGGACTGCAGGGAATACGCCTATTAGGAGCAACGCTCGGTGAAACTGTTGTAGTTACTGGACTCGGTTTAATTGGTTTGCTTTGCGTGCAAATGTTGCGAGCCCAAGGCTGTCGCGTCCTGGGAATCGATTTTGATTCTTCGAAATGTGATTTGGCGCGTCAATTCGGAGCCGAAGCAGTTGATCTCTCCAAAGGTGAGGATCCGATTTCTGCAGCCGCGGCTTTCACAAATGGGCGGGGTGTGGATGGCGTATTAATTACTGCTTCAACGCAAAGCAATGAGCCGGTTCACCAGGCGGCAACCATGTGTCGCAAAAGAGGCCGGATCGTTTTGGTTGGAGTAGTCGGTTTGCAATTATCTCGGGCCGATTTTTATGAGAAGGAACTGACATTCCAGGTGTCATGCTCCTACGGGCCGGGACGTTATGACGAAAATTACGAACAGAAAGGGCATGATTATCCCATTGGATTTGTGCGTTGGACGGAACAAAGAAACTTTGAAGCCGTTCTCAACCTGCTCGCTGAAAAAAAGCTCGACGTTGCTCCTTTAATTTCCCATCGCTTCCCGTTTGAAGACGCCTTGAAAGCGTACGAATGCATCAACGACAAAAAGGCGCTTGGCATCATCCTCCAATATAACGCTCAGCCGAAAGAATTTTTCCGAACGGTCCAAATTCATCCCCCCGCACCTGCCCGAGCGCCCGGCGAGCCGGTCATCGCGCTGATCGGGGCCGGGAATTTCACCGGTCAGGTTCTTCTACCCGCATTGAAGGAGACAAATGCCCGCCTCAAAATCATTTCCTCATCGGGAGGGGTGACAGGCACTCACCTCGCCCGGAAATACGGCTTCGAACTTTCAACCACTGACAATGATACTATCTTTTCTGATCCAGAGATAAATACGGTTCTCGTCACGACCCGTCATAACACCCACGCACGATTCGTCATTGAAGCATTGAAAGCTGGGAAAAATGTATATGTGGAAAAACCGTTGTGTCTAACTCGTGGCGAGCTCGATCAGATCGCCTCTGCCTATCAGAATTCGCAATCATCGCCTTCTGGCTCCCGCCCCTTGGTTATCGTCGGTTTCAACCGCCGGTTCGCGCCTCAGGTTCAAAAAATCAAGTCCCTGCTTAGCGCAGTCAAAGAGCCTAAGACCTTTATAATGACCGTAAATGCGGGCGCAATCCCAGCGAATCACTGGACGCAGGATCCGGCAGTCGGGGGAGGGCGCATCATCGGCGAAGGTTGTCATTTCGTTGATCTGCTTCGATTCTTAGCGGGATCGGCAATCGTCGGCAGCCAAGCGTCACAAATTGGACCATTCGGTGGGTGGATCCAGCAGGATAAGATTAGCTTCACTCTAACGTTTGAAGACGGCTCAATCGGCACCGTCCACTACTTCGCAAATGGACACCAGAGCTTTCCTAAAGAACGCTTGGAGGTTTACACGGCCGGACGCATATTGCAGCTCGACAATTTTCGCAAATTAACTGGTTATGGCTGGCTAGGCTTCAAAAAAATGAACCTCTGGTCTCAGGATAAAGGACACAAAGCCGAGATGGCTGCGTGGATCAACTCCATTCGGCACGGTCAACCAGCTCCAATTCCATTTCAGGAAATCATAGAGGTAACGCAGGCCATATTCAGTATCGTCGAGCAGGCGCAACAGGCAAAATAAAATGAAAGTAATGCACGTCATTGGAGCCCGGCCCAACTTTATGAAGGCCGCTCCGGCCATTGCAGCGATCGCCACCAAGCCGCGGCTTTCGCAGAAAATTATCCACACTGGCCAACATTATGACAAAAACATGTCGGATGTTTTTTTCACCCAGCTTGGCATCCCTCATCCCGATTTCAACCTTGGCATCGGGTCTGGCACTCATGCAGTTCAAACCGCGCAGACCATGATCAAGTTGGAAGAAGTTCTCCTGGCAGAAAAACCAGATCTCGTCCTGGTGTATGGGGATATCAACTCCACCGTCGCTGCCGCCCTGGTCTGCGCTAAGATCGGAATTAAGATTGGACATGTCGAAGCCGGCCTCCGATCCCGTGATCGTTCCATGCCTGAAGAGGTAAACCGCGTCGTGACCGATCAGCTTGCCGACCTTCTCTTCACTCCCTCTCGGGATGGCAATGCTAACCTTCTGAAAGAGGGCATTCCAGTGGAAAAAATTCATTTTGTTGGCAACCTGATGATCGATACTCTCATTCGTCAATTAAACTTTGCAAAAATGCCAATGATTCCTGAAATTGATGGAAAATATATTTTAGTCACTTTGCATCGCCCTTCCAATGTGGACGATCCTGAGATGTTGGGAAAAATCATCGAAGCCTTAGGCGAAATAAGTAAGGAGGTTCCTGTTATTTTCCCCATTCATCCAAGAACACGCCTTCGACTTGCCGGTTCCTCCTTTCAGGCTTCGGGTTTTAAAAACTTGCACCTTGTTGATCCCCTCGGTTACCTCGAATTTCTGGCGCTCCAAAAAAACGCAGTTGCCGTTGTAACCGACTCTGGTGGCATCCAGGAAGAAACCACGTACCTTGGAGTCCCTTGCCTTACGGTTCGAGAAAACACAGAGCGTCCGGTCACTGTAGCGATCGGAACTAACATTTTGGTCGGCCGCGACATGAGATTGCTTAAATCGGAAATCAACCATATCCTCAATGGCAAATCTAAGCGGGGCGGAATTCCGGAATTTTGGGATGGAAAGGCAGGAGACCGTGTTGCGCAGGTTCTCCAATCCCTCGCATAATTTGTTTACTCGTTATCACAAAACAAGTTATTTATTTTAATTAAACTAATAAAACAATTCATTCGAGTGTTATGGACTCTCCGCTACTTAAGCGTGAGTCAGATTTACTATAGGTTGGCGCGCCGGTTCCGTGTTCGTTGGTGGCGGCTCACAGGCACGAAAGCTTCCTACACGGATACTAACAGCGGAATCAGACTATTCAGTATCTTCCCGGGCGTTCACGAGATCAGCATGCATACCGATCGATGGCAAAGGGAGATTCAAACCGCCACCAAAACTTTCGAAAATCTTAAAAAAAGGTCTTTCAACTTTTTAAACGTAGAGCATCAATTCAAAGGAAGCATCAACTGGAATAGCAAAGCATTAAGTCAGCTATGGATTTATAACCTACATTATTTTCATTACCTTCAGCCTCTCAATGTGTTGCGGGCACTAGGCCAGGCTGAAGAAAGTTATGCAGTCGCCAAGGATTTGATGCTTTCATGGATAGAGGCGAATCACCAATTGAAGGGAGATGGTTGGCACCCCTATACGATTTCTTTACGAATAGTCAATTGGATCCAAACCGCCCAGAGTTTCCAAAATGAACTGGAGAGCGATGTTGCTTTCAAATCGAAGCTTTTATCTTCGATTTACTTTCAGGTTGAGAATCTCTCGAACAACTTAGAATTTGACGTTCGAGGAAATCATTTACTGGAGAATTTGCGCGCCTTAATTTGGGCCGGTTGCTTTTTTACGGGGCCTGAGTCCGATAGATGGTTTGATCGAGGACTGTTGCTGCTGGAACGGGAAGTTCTCGAACAGGTGCTTCCAGATGGGGGTCATTTCGAACGGTCGCCTGGTTACCATCTTGTAGTTCTTAAGGATTTAATTGAAATTAGCTGTTGTTTACGACAAGCCAAACAATCTGCTCCTGATTGGCTGCTCGCCGCAATATCAAGAATGTTAGCATTTATTGACGCAACGTTCGGTCCTGACTATGCAATTCCAATCCTCAAGGACACAGCGATTGATTCAGCCCCATCCGTCCAGGAAGTATGTAGCGCCGGAGCTTTGTTGCTGCTCGATCAAAACTGTAAGTTTCATGAATCTGTTTCGTTTTATACTTTTTTGCTTTTTGGCGAAACAGGCGAGCGACAATTTCATCAGTGGAGCCGAACTCGCCGCGTGTCCCAACAGCGCTACCTTCAGGACAGCGGCTATATTGTAATTGCGACTCCTGATCATAACGATCATTTCCTCTTGGATGTAGGGAAGCCATGTCCGGATTATTTGCCTGCTCATGCTCATGCTGATTTGCTCAGCTTCGAGCTTTGGGTCGGCGGTTCAAAGTGGCTTTGCGATTCTGGCGTGTACTGTTATGCACCAGGGAAATGGCGGGATTATTTTCGTTCGACCCGAGCTCACAATACTGTTGAAGTAAATTCAAGAAATCAAAGCGACGTTTATGGAAGTTTTAGAGTTGGTAAACGCGCTCGTCCTTTTGGTGTCGGTTTGGAAGAATTGAAAGGTGGCATCTTCGCTGGGCAAGGCGCTCATGATGGTTACGAGACGCAAGAAGGAGTAATTCACCGCCGCATTGTCCTCAATTTCCCTGAGAAATATTGGGCGATAATAGACATTTTGGACGGAGTTGCAACTGCTGAAGGTCGCGGATTTTTTCACTTTGATCCAAATGTAATGGTGAATCAATTAAACGAAAAATCTTATTGCCTGGAAAGGGATGATCAGTCGCTTTTTCTCTCGGTTTTTGGAGAAGTGAGTTGCAGAATCCTACGTGGAGAGGTGAATCCCCGTTTGCAAGGTTGGAGATCGGATCATTTTGGCGATATTTCGCCGAATTCCTGCTTGGAAATTACTTGGAAAAATAACCTTCCCGCAACAAACGGTGTCATCTTTAGCAACGGAGCTGCGGCATTTTTCCAGACTCTGACTGTTTCGGAAGAACGGCTTCAATTTTCGATTCGATTTAACGATCAGGTATATAATGGTGAACTGCTTTTAGCTTCGTGAAAATTGCCGTTTTTTCTCACTATTTTTCGCCCGAAATAGGTGCTCCTTCAGCGCGTATCTTCGACATGGCTCAGCAATGGATTAAGTTGGGGCACGAAGTTGAGGTTGTAACCTGCTTTCCGAATCATCCGACCGGAGAACTTTATCCAGGCTATCGACAGGAAAAATACAGAACTGAAATTCTCGAGGGAATAAAAGTTCACAGATCCTGGACCTACATCACCCCAAATCGGGGCATTATTAAAAAAACAGTCGGCCATTTGACTTTTTTGATTTCTTCAAGGATGCACTCTATTCCGCGATTGACGGAGCCGGACATAACAATCGGGACTTCACCCACATTTTTCGCCGCTATGAGCGCTGCGACCGCTGGTCACAGATACAAAGCTCCATTTTTTATGGAGGTACGCGATCTTTGGCCAGCATGTTTCGTCGAACTTGGCGTATTAAAAAATAAGTTTCTCATTAAGCTTCTAGAAAAATGGGAGCTCGCGCTCTATCGGCGAGCAGATCGTGTCATAACTGTGACAGAAGCATTTCGCCAGAATCTTATTTCCCGTCGGATTCCTGCAGGCAAAGTGTGTAATATCCCAAACGGCGCGGACGAAGATTACTGGAAGCCCCAATCAACACCGCCTAGTTTGGCTCGTTCTTTAGGAATAAACGAGGCTTTTACAGTACTCTATATCGGAGCTCACGGAATTTCACAGGCTCTATCGAAAGTTTTAGACGCCGCACGAATTCTTAACTTCGGGCCTAATATTCAATTTGTTTTCGTCGGAGAGGGAGCGGAAAAAGAGAAACTCATTAACCAGGCCCGGCAGCAGCAACTAAATAACGTTTTCTTTTTCAATTCAGTAAACAAAGAACAAGTGCGAAAGTTTTATGCCGTCGCTGACGTGTGCCTTGTACCGCTAAGAGATATTTCCCTCTTTCAGAGCTTCATCCCTTCAAAGATGTTTGAGATGATGGCCATGGAAAAGCCAATCATTGCGAGCGTACGAGGTGAGGCGGCAATCATATTAGAGGAGAGCAAAGGGGCTCTGGTAGTGCCGCCCGAAGACAGCAAAGCCATCGCCAACGCCATTTTAAAAATTTATCAAGACCCATCTCTGAAGCAAGAAATGGGTGAGGCAGGCCGCGCTCATGTAATCGCCAATTACTCTCGGCGGGCGCTTGCGGTAAAATATCTGGATTTGATGAATGAGGAAATTTCCAAGCGCAAATGATGAAAGTTCTTGTGACAGGAGGCACCGGTTTTACGGGACGTTTTGTGGTTTCCGAGCTCACCAAGAGGGGAGTAAAAGTTCGGTGTTTGGTTCGCACTCCTGCTAAAGCAACCTTACTGCCTGCCGAAGCGGAAATCACATTTGGTGATCTCTCTGACCGAGCCTCACTGGACAAAGCCTTTACCGGCGTCGATCACTTGATTAACGTCGCATCCTTAGGATTTGGGCATGCGCCTTTGATCATTTCTGCGGCTGAAAAGGCGGCGGTGAAACGGGCGGTATTCATTAGCACCACAGCAGTGTTTACTCAGCTCAACGCGCCAAGTAAAGCCATGAGGCTAGCTGCGGAGAAGCAGATTGAGAATAGCCAGTTAAATTACGTTGTTCTTCGTCCGACTATGATCTACGGAACGTCCGCTGACCGAAATATCTCCCGATTAATCTCCTATTTAGCAAAATGGCCGATAATTCCAGTGGTTGGGAGTGGAAATTATTTACAGCAGCCAATATATGTCGAGGACCTTTCTCAATTTATCTGTAACGCTGGACTCACCACTCAGGCTTCAAGACGCTGTTTCAATGTTTCGGGTGCGGAAGCACTTACTTATAATGAGGTAATCGATACGATCTCTTCATTACTACAGAAAAATGTTCGGAAGATTCACTTCGCGGCCCGTCCCATAGTTTCTCTACTCAAGCTGGTCGAAAATGCTGGTGTTAAAATGCCGATCAAGGCTGAACAAGTAAAGCGGTTGAACGAAGATAAAGCATTTGACCACCAAGAGGCCGCTACAGAATTCGGGGTTACTCCACGAACATTTGCTGCGGGAGCAAAGCTGGAATTGCAACAAATGGGGCTTCTGGAATGACCCAATTTCTCTACTTCTCGGTTGCTGCTGCCCTCTCGTGGCTTCTCTGTTGGCCAGTCTATCGCTTCCTTCGCCGGTTAAATATCGTAGATCGTCCAAATGAACGGTCCAGTCATAGTCGGCCAACTGTGCGCGGTGGAGGGATCGCTATTTTGTTGGTTATCGTCCTCGGCTCAGCGTTGAGTTGCATAACAACCTCACATTATCTACTGCTTGTAATTCCGCTCCTTGCTTTCGGCATGGGCGTGGTTTCCTTTTTAGATGACATCCGTCCTGTCTCGCCTACTGTTCGGTTTTCATGTCATGCCTTCACTGCGCTATTCTCATTAGGCGTATTGTTTTTTCCGCTTCGCGGACAAATGTTTAGTTCTGCTCCCACAGCTCTCCTCTTCTTTGGCTTGGCAGCTGTTCTTTTCATTTGGATCACCGGTTATACAAACGCCTTCAACTTTATGGACGGAATAAACGGTTTGGCTGGCACTCAAGCCTTTCTCACGGGTGTCGGTATGGCTATGCTGGTAATTGACCAAACCCGGCAATTTGACGCTTCTATCCAGACTGCTCTCATCGTATCTGGAGCTGGCCTCGGATTCCTGCCGCACAATTTTCCTCGAGCGCGGATGTTCATGGGAGATGTGAGCAGCGCTCCACTTGGGTTTTTGTTATCATTCCTGGTGGTATGGCTTGCGGCGAAACATGGATGGGAACTCCTCTTTCCCCTTGCACTGATGCACACGAATTTCGTTCTTGATACAGGGATAACTCTACTCCGACGAATATTACGCGGCGAAAAATGGCATCAACCACACCGCGAACATTTTTACCAACGGTTGGTTCGTGCAAAGAAATCACATGCTTTTGTTACGCTCACTGAAGCGGGATTGCAGGTCACAACATTTATTTTGCTTTTCCTCTACATCACTAACGGCCTCATAGTTAAGTTTGCCACCTCCGCAGCAGTTTTGCTAGTTTGGTTGGGCTTCTTTTATTACGCCGAACGTCTTTTCAGGAAAACGCAAAGACATCCAGAGGTCGACGTTTCCAATAGCCCAATGCCACTCTCCGTCCAATGAAAAGCCTTTTAGTGATTGGGGCAGGACCCCATGGACGCGTTATCGCAGAAACGGCGACTCTTCTTGGGTTCGCGGACGATAATCCTGCGAAAAATGGGCAGCCACTTGCCAGATGGAAAGTGATTGGCAAATGGCACGATCTCAAAGCTGATGATTACGTCGTCGCAATCGGTAATAACCAGCAATGGGAGTTTATTTTCGCTGAACTGCAGAGGGATGGCAGGAGCTTGCCCACGCTCGTTCATCCATTCAGCTGTGTCTCACCTAGAGCGCAACTCGGAGCCGGGTTTCTGGAAGTCACGATAACATTGTCATACTTACCATGTTCTGAAGAAGCATGTAAATACCAACAGGGTTTAGACTTCGCGGTCACGGCAATTTTTCAGGTAATAAAAAAGCGAGCCCCCCTATCAAGGGAGGCTCGCTTTGATTTTTGTCTTATTGACGGGGATTAAGGGCTATCGTTCGCAGCGTCAAACGCATGTTGCAAGGCCACGAGGTCTTCACCTGGTTTGAGAGCGTCGAGGGCTTCTTGTTCCGCTTGGAGTTGATCTGTGGAATAGTTAGCTGCCTTGATGGACAGACCGATCCGGCGCTCGGCACGGTCAATCTTGATGACACGTGAGGTGACTTCTTGATCCACTTTGAGGACGTTCTTAATTTTCTCAACGCGCTCTTCGCTGATTTGTGAGATGTGGACGAGACCGTCGATATCGTGCTCAAGCCCAACGAAGGCACCGAAGCTAGCGAGTTTGGTGACCTTACCGTT
>Ga0114966_10000854_pt1 | contig 28713 bp, 43 predicted proteins | sample M_130207_XF_Meta_FD_87029 | JGI IMG/M metagenome (GOLD analysis project Ga0114966, IMG submission 87029) | Freshwater microbial communities from Lake Montjoie, Canada to study carbon cycling - M_130207_XF_MetaG | ecosystem: Environmental > Aquatic > Freshwater > Lake | place: Lake Montjoie... | reverse complement strand
GGTTTAGGCCGCGAAAGCGCGGACAAAAAAAAAGACCGAGCACTTGGCTCGGCCTTCAAGGGGAACCTAACAAATGTTAGGGCGAGGTGCTCAGAACATCCTGCAATTTAGCGGCGTACCAAGCCAGCTTACCGGCATCAAGGACTGCGGTCCCCTTGCTACCAATACGTGAGCCGTACTTAAGTATGTTGCCCTTCAAGTAACCAACAAACTCATCACGGGTGAGCTTGGCTTGGATGAAGTCAATCGTCTCAATCCCACCCACCATATAGTGAGGAGGATGATCGACCATGTTGACCACCAACGGCTTCACCTTGGGCAGTGTATCGGGGCGCTGAAGCAACTCGGTGAGCTTGTCGTACACAGCAGGGGTTTTACTTACTGCCGCTTTATTTTTACGCTTGAGCTTAGCCACGCGACCTTTGTCGTACTTGCGTACTGCATACACCAGAGCAGTATTAGTACCCAACACCTCGGCTACCTTCTGGGCTTTCTCTTTGGGGTTGGTTCTAAGATATTCACGGATCTTCGCGCTCATCGTGAGCTTTTTAGGTTCAACATTCGGTACCACTTGGGACTCCACTAGTTTGGTTACGGACGTAGTCGGCAAGAATTTCACGCATCTTGGCTTGCTTGCTGGTAGGGTGGTGCAGAGCAAAGTACTCCACAACCTCCCTGCTCAGACGCAGGCTCGTGCTAAAAAGGGCTGGCTTCTTGCCAAGACCACGCCCCTTTCGCTTTGGTTTATCAGGCTCCATAAGGTTCCTTTCTTCTCTGGATGTGAGTGGCTAAGATCCATCGGTCACCCAATTGACGAACCGATTTCACCCATTGTTTCTGGTTGTGGCGTTGCGTGTGCATGGGAACATAGTCCACGGCAAACAACTCCCGAACGTGCTTTAGCATCCGTATATCCATGACTCTCTCCTAACATTTGTTAGCGTTATTGGGCGACTTCGGGCGTGATGATGAAGGTTGTATCGCTAGCTCGAAACCCCATGCCTTCGATACATTGGCCTTCATCCACTAGCTTGAGCATGCCTAGCTTGCGGCGTATGTCCTCGGACAGGTCTTCATCTGTTGAAGTTGATATTGTATCACCAACCTTGACAATGTAGTGTGTATCTTCTTTGATGATAAAAATAGTTTTCCTAGACTCGTGCAGATCACAGACAAACTTGAAGGTGCTATGGTCGAGGTTGTGCTTGTCTACGATGTTCCGAGAAGTTAGTGCTGACGGGAATTGCCCTACGTACAGGTCCATGTTAGCTAGTATGAAGTCCTCGGCTTTGTCGAAGAACCTCTTCTTGGCTCGTTGAAGTTCGCCAACCACGTTCCAGTTGGCAGTCATAAGGCTATTAGCCGCAGCAACCCCCAGCTTCTCAACCTTCTCGGCGTCGGGCATACGATAGAAGTTCTTGCGTATCATCATCGTAGCTTTCTTGACATCCTCAGTACGATACGAACGCCCACTCTTGCGGCCCGCCGACACCCTGTCGTTTTCTACATAGACCTTGTAGCTACGTCCAACGTAAGTAATACCAACGCTACCAAGACACTCGTTGCCTTCGTAGATAAAGAAGTCGGTGATGATCCGAACATCTTTACCATCCTCAGTCTGGCTAAGCCCCCTTGTGTGTTGCGGTACGAACGTCCAAGGCTTGTCTTTCAACGGGAACAGAACTTCGTAGACTGCCAAGTTAGTCTGGTAACTGTAGTCCTTCATGTTCAAGGGCTTCTTATCTATCGCTAGCTGTACGTTGGGTAAGCTAAGTAGATTGTGATTGACGTTGTATCCGCATTGAGAAATTGCCATCATGCTGACTCCTTACATTTGTTAGGTCTGGGTGGACTTGTGGACTTACCAATCAAACTTGCTGAGGATCGAATCGACCTTGGCCTTCATCGACTCACGCACCATCGGTGATTCTTTGATCACTTCAATATCTGCACCGACTAACGTAACCTCTAGCTGACGTCGAGCGTCCTCTAGTTTCGGATCATTAGTGATATTGAGCTTGGTCAAGAGGCCACACAGTTCTTGGGCATTGGTAATCAGCGACTCGTGATACCGCCGCTTCGGACCATCATCGTCGGTGACAGGCTCATCCGTTAGCTTCTCGCTAATACCTACCAGCGTAGAGTGAAGTCGCTCCCACGGCTCACGCATCGCATCGACCATGCGGGTCTGGAACTGCTGCTCATACGTAGCCTTGATGGACTCCAACTCCTCGTTGCTTACGTCCAGTCGGAAGTCGCCCGCCTCGGGCAACGGTGAGTACACGTAGCGGAACCCAAACTTGGCACGCACTTCATCAAGCGACGGGTAGTCCTCGGCCTTGTACATCTTGCCCAACCTAGTCGGCGCGTCCTGAACAAGTTGGTTGTACGCAGTAAAGAACCTGTTGCACAACCCGTTGAACTCGGCCTCGGCTTGGTTGATGAACGCCTTGTGCTCCATGAATAGCTTGGTCGCAAGTAGCCGCTCGCCCTTGTCTGCCCACGGCAGGGTCAACTTGATGTTGGTGACTCGGCACTTCGCTGCAAACTTCTCGATGTCTTTGCGTAGGTGCGTACCTGCGAACAGATTCTTCTTGGTCTGTGACGCATCGTGTGTAGCCAAAGCGTCGTTGTTAACTTGGTCGGTGACCTCACGGTCGATCTTCGATGCGGGCCACACGCTGATGTTGAGGCTTACCAATACTGCTGATGATGCAATGCTCATGCTCTACTCCTTAGATTTAATTACGAACACAACTAACAATTGTTAGGACTTCTCGGGCTTACCAGCCAGCTTCGCCATGTTGTACAGCGAGTCGGGCAAGACGCGAATATTGAAACGTTCATCATTGTTGTACACGTGGTGCGTGTTGTCCTGCCCACCACCGTGGTACTTCTCCTCATACATCTCTGCCCTACTGACAATCTCAGCAAGGACAAGAGCGTCCTTAACGTCCACCACGTAGGACTTGTAGCCCATCTCAAAAGTTACCTTCGCCATTTCAGTTCTCCACGTGAACAGTTTTACCAATAGGAGAAACCACTTGGTTGCCCCCAACGATGCACCACAGAACCGGACACGGCCATGCACCACCCCAATCAGAACCAACGTAGCCATCGGTCAGAACCACGGCGCATTCAGGTTCGATGCGATGCTTGCCCATATACTTGGTGATGCAAGACGGTGAAGTACCTCCTCCACCTTTCGGTCGAGTTGATTGAATAAGATTAGAAGAATCAGTGCCGGTATAAGTTTCATGTGCCGCTACCTCAGAGTCCCAGTAAATAAGATCGATCACTTCAGGGCTAACCAAATCACAGATAGAACTAACTTCTGTTAGGAAGCCGTTAAGCTCCGGCCCGCCAATAGACCCGCTTGTATCTACTGCGATAAGGATTCGACCAACCCGCTCGGAGATCATCGTCGGCAGGTATACGTCCGAACCAATGAACCTACGGTTGGGGCGTCGCCAGCTTGAGTTGTCCTTACCCGCGCATACAGAGCGGACGAACTCGGCCAAGACCTCACGCCAGTTAACCTGAGGTTTGAGCATCTCGCCCAAGTCACGCGCCAGCCCACCCGCCCCTTCACCGTTGAGCTTGCGGTCGTTGATGATCCCTTGACGGATGGCTTGGTCAATCTCACGCTCAAGCTCCTTAGCTTCGTCCTCGCTAAGTTCTTCAGCTTCGTCCCACCCATGCTCATCGAATCCCTCCTCGTCGGGGTTACCCTCACCACCCTCACCGCCCTCACTCTCCTGCTTGAGAATGTCGAACACCTGCTTGGAGTTCATCCCACGGAACCGCTCATCGACCAGCCCCATGATCTTCCCCTTCAGCGGCCCATCCTTGTACTTAGGCATGGCGATGTACTCCTCGATTGGGTCGAGGTCACGCAACATGATGTTAATGACGTAATCACACGCCATATTCGCCAGCTTGTGGTTCTCCTTGTGCAGCTTGCGCCACGTAGTGAGGTGCCGATACATCTTGTGGCCCACCTCGTGCAGTCGCACGAACGCCAACTCCTTCTCGTCTAAGCTCTTCACAAACGCACGCCCATACATCTCGTCGCGCCCGTTGGTCTTGGCAGTTGGGACGTTGTCGGCGATGTAGGTTTTCCCAACCATAAGCAAGCCACTCAACAGAGCAAACTTAGGGTTACGTATAAGAGTGATAGTCACTCGTTGGAGCTTGCGCTCCTCGGTCATGGCACTACCTAACATTTGTTAGTTCTCCTCTGGTTGTGTTGATCACAGCAGGTCTTGGTTATTCGCTACCCAGTCACTAAAGGCTTTGTTGCCAAACGCAATGCTCTGCTTGGCCTTGTTCTTGGCGATGTTGATAGCAAACGATGCTTGCCACTCGGGACTGAACCGACCCAAGTAGTCCATGAACGCAGTCATAGTCTCCTTCGTTACCTTAGCGATAGCACCGTACACAGTAACTGCACATGCGCCGGGCATATCAGGCACGTTCGCCCCCTTGGGATTGGCAATGATCGACTCCCACGCTGGTAGCTGGTCGGCGTAGGCAATGAAGGCTTGAAGGTCACGAGCGGCAGACTCACCCACCGTACCCGTAAGGGCAGCAATCGTTGCGTCTACGGAATTGTTAGCTCGCTCCACCACGATATTGCTCGCCAGCTCAAGGGTACGTGGGCATACGTACGCAGACTGAACCGACTTAGGATTGAAGATGTACGGGTTGTCTCCCGCACCACCATCGAGGTAGCTTGCCAACACCTGCGGATACCGATGCACCCAAGCACAGACCTCGGGAGCGATCCCACCTTTACCCTGTGCCCAGTCGAGCCATTCTTCCGATGAAGGTTTACGCACCACAACCCGAGTAACACGTGCCCGAGTATGGGCAGGGAGCGAGTCGTTAACACCATCGGACTCGAGATTACCAGTCAGGAAGATGATCGACCCACTCGGCACCGACACATCACCGAGCCGTGGGTTGACCACCTCAAGCAATGGGTGGAGCATGTTCTTCACCGGGGTCGCGCCCTTACTGAACTCGTCGAGCATGATGCACACGGGCTTGCCATTCTCCAGCTTGAACCGACTGTTGGGGTAGTACTTGGTTGTCTTGGTGGTGTGATCGACCACCGGCATAGCGATGTCACCTAGGTCCATGTTAGGCACATCAATGTAGGCATAGTCCATGCCGACCCGCTCGGCGAGACGCTTGAGCATGGAGGACTTACCGATCCCCGGCTCACCGGCCAGAAGGAAACGGTTACTACGGATGCTTGCGATGAGGCTCTCGGCCTCGGACAGGGTTACGGTCTTACCAAAGTTGACTTCTTGCTTAGCCATGATGAACTCCTAATTAACTAACGACACTAACGAACATCTAACAATTGTTAGGTAAGGGCTAACCCCTACCTGCTTCTAACGAATTCCCACTCAAGTATATATTATACCACAAAGTTATCCCAATGTCAAGTTTTTAGCCATGCTCTCTGTCCAACCATTGGGTGTAGTTCCAGTTGGGCACCTGCCCCTGCTTGAATGTGACTAACTCAAACACCTCCTTGCTGTGCCATTGAAAGAGCAGTCGGTCCAAGGTCTTTAAGAGGTCGGTTGGTACGCAACGTATGTACTTCTCACCACCTACCGTAGCTCCAACGCCGCAGCTATATGCAACCAACAGGAACCCCATGTGGAAGCTCTCGTGCTTTTCTCCCTCACCCCTAACAAATGTTAGGAGCCGCTCCATCTGTGCAGTCCACTCGGCGTGGCGGTTACGTGTGACCTTCTTGACCTCGCCCCCGCTCCAGTCGTTCTCCTCTGTCACACCAATCGGTGGTTTGAAGAGCAGGAACTTACTGCGTTGGGGTGCGTATATCTCGCCGGTCTTTGGATGAATTGGCACTACAACTAGATCCATCTCTGACAGTGGGATGTCGATCACCTTGGCTCTACTCACGTTGTTGTAAGCCCGCTCGTAAAGCTCTTCTGTGCGCAACGACACCATCGCCTTCACATACCTATAGAACTCACCGTACTGCTTACGTATGGCGTTAGTAGCTTTACGATTAAGCCGCCACCCCTGCATAGCCGCTTCGCTAACAATTGTTAGGGCCCCACCCTCTGGCTTGACGATTAACGGCACACCTACTGTGAGCGCAACTTTCTCACCGTTCTTAAACGTCAATCTCAACGCACGTTTGTGCATGTCTGCGTCGGCTATGTAGTTCCACAACAGGTTCCTAATGAAGTACGCCTCGGTTACGTCCCCCCACCGCATGATTTTGCCCCCCGGCCCTATGCCAGACACAAGCGCGATAGTGCCATCGGGTTTGTACGTAACGACTGGTCTGTCATACAGGTAAGCAACGATGTTCTCGCCTTGCTTACGTATGTCGAACGCACTGTGATAGCGCCTCTCACCCAACGGAATACGGTCACGCCCCCTGATCGGGGGGGTTTTGCTAACAAATGTTAGGGCTTCGGCGTAGCTATATATTGGTTGGATTGAATCGTAGCTTGCGTAACTCATAGCACCCCCAACACAACAAGAGTTAATAAAACAACCAGCCCCACGGCTGAGATGACACCAATCACGGTGTCCCACTTATTACTGCTCATCATCAAACTCCTCTATTTCGAATTGCACTTGCTTGGCTTTCTGTATCAACGCTTTTAGTTGGTCTAAATCTGCACGCGCCTCTTTGAGCTTGCCGCTCTCTACGTGGGTTGCCGCTACTTCGCACAACTCACGCATCTCCTGCTCCAACTCAGCCCTAACATTTGTTAGGTCCTCGATCATTACGGCACGCTTGTCGCTGTGTTTACCTGCGTTACGCCTAGGCTTGGCAATCAGGTCGCGCACCACGGGATTCCTTTTCATACCTCTACTACCTCCTGCTGCACCTCGATGAGATAACCCAGTCGGCGAACACCGTCGAGAGTCGCAGAGGTGAGTGTGCTGTGCCCTGCGAGTTGGGCGAAGATGTGGGATTTGTCGCACGCTGGATACACGGTCTTGTTTCCGTACACATTGCGCACCCGTACTGTGATCGTCATGGTTGTGTCCCCTAGGTCTTTGTAAATACGGTTCATGTCCTGATCTCCTTTGAGTTGGTTTGCTTGAGAGTTGTGAATGCTTGCGTCGGTGTTACGAACATGTAACCGCCCTTGCCGTACTCCTGAATAACGGTCCATGACTTGCGCTCGATCTTGGCTTGCTCTTCACCGCACCAAAGGCAAAGGGTTTTGATCTCGGCACGGGCAGGGGGTTCGATCTCTTCACCACACAGTCGGCAATCGCTCATTCTTTCGCTCCGAATAGTGTTCGGGTTTCCACAGTACACATAGCGGTGTACCCCCAATTGCTGAACTCACCGTCGATCAGCGTAAAGAAGCACGCCCAGTGAGAAGGGTCTAAGCGATGGGTCTTAACGGCTCTGAGCAGGTAGAGCATTTTGGTTTCGGCTTGCTGACCTATCGGTGTCATGGTGAGTTGGGGTCGGTGGGCGGTGTGCAGGTTGCAGAAACGGAAGAAGGTGTGTGGGTCGTGTTGGAGTGCGTCTAGTTTGTTACGTCTAACGGCAGGTTTGGGCAGGGGTTTGGGTTGAACTTTCGGTGGTGCTTTGTTATCTAACATTTGTTAGGACTCCGGTGGTGGTTGGTGGTTGCGGGATAAATTTTTACTATACCTATATTATACCACAAAGTTATACTTATGTCAAGTTTTTAGGGAAGCAGGGAGCTGAGTGTTTTCGGCAGGGGTGTTACGAATGTTATAGAAAGTTATGAAATGTTACGTAAAGTTACGAAAATAAAAAAACTCGTAACACGAAAATTTGGCTCAACCATGCGGGTTTGAGGGTATATGTTATATAAATAGTGAAAAAACGAAAAAGAGGGTACGTAGGAGTTATTGAAAAGAGAATGACCTGCTGAAGGGTGTGCTTGAACACGAAAATTTCACGCTCTCTCAATCTTAAAACAGCGTAACATATAACAGATGGCTGGAAACCCGCATGGTTGAGCCATTCTTGGTCCATTACGTACATAACTTTAGTATGATTTGGGCATAACTCGTAACAACACCCACCTGCGGCTAACAAAAGTTAGGGCTACCGCCCTCGTGCTGGCTAAAGCCATCCTTGGGACTACCGCCGCACAGGGAACTGGTTTAGTTACGTTTTCCCCCTGTTTTTCGCTTGACAAGTCGAAAATCGTTCTTTATACTCTGCTACGCAGAGCCGGTTGAACGAAAACGAAGCAAAACCAACCAAACGTAACATTGGCATATGCCAAGACCCAACAAATGTTAGGGCTACCGCCGCACAGGGAACTGGTTTAGCTGGTATCTCAGCAAGACCTAACAAATGTTAGGATGGACGCAAAAAAAGCCCAACCTAACAAATGTTAGGTCAGGCCGAAAAAAAGCCCCGCATTGCGGGGCCGAGTAGGTCGGGGGTTGGGTTAGCGTCGGGGTTGTCCCCAAGTTACCTTTACGAAGGTGTCGTAGTCCCTTCCAACCCTTGCGGGCATGATCCAGAGCGGGAGCAAACTTGGGAGCCGCTCGGTTGGGTTTGCGATGAAAAGCAGAACCTTGAGCAAAAACGAATCGGCGCGAACTAGCATGGTGAACCCCTTACGTTGGAAAATCTAACATTTGTTAGGTTCGGGGGGCTCGCAACCCCCCGCCCTACTTAGCCGAGTGTGTCGGTATCGCCGCCCATCATCTCGAACGCATCCATCAAGACTTCCTTGACGTTCGACCATGGGGTGTCGATGTCCGCCTCCTCAGCTTTGAAAATCCGGTTGATGATCGTCTTGAGATCCGCAAGGTTCTGCGCATCGACCTGCGCACCCCCCGTTACACGGTTCTGAGTCTTGACCCGCCCGGAGGCATCCTTGACGCGCCCCCAATACACATCAATGGTAGGCTTGTCGAGCCCCCGCTGAGTAAAGGCATCGACAAACTTCGCACGCTCGCCCTTGACGCCCTTGGCTAGTGCGCCCTTGAGATCGAACCAAGGCGTTGTGATCTCGCCCTGAGGGTTGACCAGATTAAACTCACGGCACATGGCCGAGGCATAGTTGCGGATTAGATCGCCCGTACCCTTGACGCCTGAGGCTAGTGCGTCGCGGGTTGCGTCGAGGCTGAGGACGGGGGCGGTGGTGGTGCTGGTTACGTTCACGTTGGAACTCCTGAAAAACAACCCGGAGGACTGCGCCGGGGAATCGCAATCGACTCACAATCGATGGATGCATTAGACCATATCGCACCACAAAAAGCAAATATTTCGTGATCGAAATTAAACCTAACAAATGTTAGGTTCTGGCTGAAACAATGGGGGAAAAAATGCCCCCAAACCGAACCCCACCCATCCCCTACCCCCCAAAAAGGCCGGATCGGAGTCCCGTTTCCCCCCACACTGTGTTCTACGCGGTTGGTACTTAATTTTAAAAAACACCCCCCACTAAAAATATTTAGTACCCCCAAATACCCCACCCCCCTTCTACAGGGAAACACCCCCCTTTGGAGTCCCATATACTTGTGCTAGACTAAGTATAGTTTTTCATTGGTGCTACTTTCCCGATGATTGAGTTACAGCCAGAATCCAACCATCCAATTCCGTTTGACCTTTCCGATGAGCAGCCCAAGACGCATAAAGATGCGGTTGCGGTAGCTGTAAACACGGCATCTCTGCTTGAGCAACTCGGCGGAGATATTCACTATTCGGATGATGATTTACACAAAGCCGCCGCATTAATTAATGGGGTAGATAAGTCCCCCGTGCCTAGGCATTTGACTGTACCTGCGGAAGCAAAAGCAGTATCCCTGCTGATTAAACAGTTTGATTTCCAAGCGTTTGCTGACGCACAGCAAGCACGCAACTACATCACTAACAAGCTACTAAAGTTAAGTGACTGCGGTGATCCCAAGCTGGAATTGAAAGCGTTAGAGCTGCTAGGCAAGCACAGCGATGTGGGTCTGTTTACAGAGCGCAGCGAGATTACTGTTATGCACAGCACGAGCAGAACGCTGGAAGACAGTATTAAAGATAGGATTAGGCGGCTCCTTAACGCAGATGTAATTGATGTGCCGCCCCTCACCGCCGAGCTAGATGAGCCCGAGCTTGAACCAGAGTTTGAGTTAGAGCAAACTCAGGAGGACGAAGATGGGGCGGATTGACGAAGTGACACTGCGGGACATACCTAGCGTGCTCGGCAAGCTGTCGGATTCGGATTTGCGCGTGCTTGAAGCGCAGCTTAGTAAGCTTGAGAGGCTAAAAGAGCGCGATCTTTGTCAAGATAAGTTCATCAAGTTCGTAGAAAAGGTGTGGCCCACGTTTATTTCCGGTCGGCACCACAAGATTATGGCTGCTGCCTTCGAGCGAGTGGCCAAGGGGGAGCTAAAACGGCTGATTATTAATATGCCGCCCCGCCATACTAAGAGTGAGTTCGCCTCTTACTTGCTACCTGCTTGGTTTTTGGGCAAGTACCCAGACAAAAAGGTGATCCAAACGTCTCACACCGCTGAATTAGCTGTCGGTTTCGGTCGAAAAGTGCGAAATTTGGTGGATTCCGACGTTTATGGCAACATTTTCCCCCACCTTAGCCTGCAAGTGGACTCAAAAGCCGCTGGTAGGTGGAACACCAGCAAGGGTGGTGACTATTTTGCTATTGGTGTGGGGGGTGCAGTGACCGGTAAGGGTGCTGACCTACTAATAATAGATGACCCACACAGCGAGCAAGAGGCTGCGCTAGCTGCTACCAACCCCGAAGTCTACGATAAGGTGTATGAGTGGTACACATCTGGGCCTAGGCAGCGTTTGCAGCCGGGAGGGTCTATTGTTGTGGTGATGACACGCTGGGCTCAGCGTGATCTAACGGGCCAAGTGATTAAATCCAGCGCACAGCGCGGGGGTGAAGAGTGGGAGGTGATTGAGTTCCCTGCCATTATGCCCTCAGGTAAACCCTTATGGCCTGAGTTCTGGTCCCTTGATGAGCTATCGGCCCTTAAGGAGGAGCTACCTAATAGTAAGTGGCAAGCCCAATACCAGCAGAACCCCGTCGGCAACGAGTCGGCTATTGTTAAGAGGGACTGGTGGAAGATTTGGGAGAAGGATGAGCCTCCTCCGTGTGACTACATCCTTCAGACGTGGGATACGGCGTTTGAAAAGCACCAGCGTGCTGACTATTCCGCAGGTACAACTTGGGGTGTTTTTTACAACCCAGAGGACGGCAACCGCCCAAACATCATTCTGTTAGACACGTACAAAAAGCGTGTTGAGTGGGTTGAGTTAAAGCGCGATGTACTGGAGCAGTACAACCAGTGGGAACCAGATGGGATGCTGATTGAGAAAAAGGCTACCGGCGCTCCATTGATATATGAACTACGAGCAATGGGTATTCCTGTGCAGGAATATACACCGAGTAAAGGACAAGATAAGATTGCCCGGTTAAACTCAGTAAGCGACATAATTGCATCAGGTAAGGTTTGGGTGCCACAGACTCGTTGGGCAGAAGAGTTGGTTGACGAGATTGCGGCTTTTCCCTCAGGCGAACACGATGACTTAGTGGACGCCACTACTTTGGCTTTGATGCGCTTCCGACAGGGGGGTTTCCTGCGCCTTCCCACAGATGAGCCGGAAGAGATTAGGTTGTTTAAGGGCTCCCGCAGGACTTCTTACTATTAAGGACTACAGATCAATATGGCTTCCAATTCAATGATGCCTTCTATTTCCCCGGCTCCTATGGGCCTTTCTGACTTGGAAATGGATGATGCCCCTGCTATTGAGATCGAGATTGAAGACCCGCAAGGGCTAAAAGTGGGTGTTGATGGAGTTGAAATTGACCTTATGCCCGACACGGGCGAGGCCGGAGAGGACGAATTTGACGACAACCTAGCTGAATATATTGATGAGAGCGAGCTAGGGAAGATTGGCTCTGAGATAACCGCCCTGATTGAGGCCGACATAACCAGCCGCAAAGACTGGACAGATATGTTTGTGCGGGGCTTGGAAGTATTGGGGATGCGCTATGAAGAGCGCACAGAACCTTGGAATGGCGCATGTGGTGTGTACTCCACCATTTTGACTGAGGCTGCTGTACGGTTCCAGTCTGAGACGATTATTGAGACGTTCCCCACTGCTGGCCCAGTTAAGACCGAGATCATTGGGCAGATTGATAAAGCCAAAGAAGACGCGGCTGAGCGTGTTCGTGCTGACATGAACTACCAATTGACCGAGGTAATGGTCGAGTACCGCCCAGAGCATGAGCGGATGCTGTTTAACTTAGGTCTGATCGGGTCGGCGTTTAAGAAGGTTTACTTTGACCCTACGCTTGGGCGGCAGGTGTCGATGTTTGTGCCCGCTGAGGATGTAATTATTCCTTATGGCTCAAGCGGTGCTCGCAGTGCCGAGCGGGTTACGCATGTGATGCGTAAGACTGAGAATGACATTAAGAAGCTCCAAGTAGCTGGGTTCTACGTTGATATTGACTTGGGTGAGCCTGTTCGTACGTATACGGACGTGGAAAAGAAGAAGGCTGATGAGCAGGGGTACAGCCTAACTGAAGATGAGCGGTACCAGATCTATGAAGTGCAGATTGATTATGACTTGCCGGGGTATGAGAACGAAGATGGTATAGCCCTGCCGTATATAGTTACTATTGACAAGGGCACGAGTAAGATACTAGCCATTTATCGTAATTGGCAGGATGGGGATAATAAACACCAGAAACGTCAGCACTTTGTGCAATATGACTATGTTCCGGGCTTTGGTGCATATGGCTTTGGGTACATACATTTAATCGGTGGCTATGCCCGTGCGGGTACTTCTTTAATTAGGCAGCTCGTTGACGCCGGTACGCTCTCAAACTTGCCGGGTGGTTTAAAGTCTCGTGGGCTACGGATTAAAGGCGATGACACACCAATTGCTCCGGGTGAATTCCGTGATGTAGATATTCCTAGTGGGTCGGTCAGGGACAACATAATGCCCCTGCCATATAAAGAACCAAGTCAGGTTCTGGCTGCGCTCTTGGATAAGATCACGGAAGAGGGGCGTAGGCTTGGGTCTATTGCTGATATGAAGATTAGCGACATGAGCGCTAATTCCCCAGTTGGTACTACTTTGGCTATTCTTGAGCGTCAACTCAAGACCATGTCGGCTGTGCAGGCCCGTGTGCATTTCTCAATGAAGCAGGAGTTCAAGCTCCTTAAAGCCATTATTAGGGATTACACCCCTACTGCATACGAGTACAAGCCAGAAACGGGTGATCGCAAAGCCAAGCAAGAAGATTACGACATGGTGGAGGTTATCCCCGTGTCTGACCCTAATAGCTCAACAATGGCTCAGCGCATTATGCAGTACCAAGCTGTTATTCAGCTTGCTGCGCAAGCCCCTCAGATTTACAACTTGCCTGTTTTGCATAGGCAGATGATTGAGGTTTTGGGGGTTAAGAACGCCGATAAATTGGTGCCGGTTGAGGACGACCAACAACCTAAAGATCCAATTAGCGAGAACATGGGCTTCCTTAAAGGTACTCCCACGAAAGCGTTTATTTACCAAGATCACGATGCGCATATTGCAGCGCACCAATCGTTTATGCAGGACCCAATGATTGCGCAAACGGTTGGACAAAACCCTATGGCGCAACAGATGTCTGCTGCTATGCAAGCGCATATAGCCGAGCACTTGGCGTTTCTTTATCGTAAGAAGATTGAAGAGCAGATGGGGATCCCACTGCCACCACCGGAAGAGAAGTTGCCGGAGGACATTGAGGTCAATCTGTCTAGGCTCGTGGCTCAAGCGAGTACTCAGCTTATGCAGAAGAACATGGCTCAAGCGCAACAACAGCAGGCTCAACAGCAGATGCAGGACCCAATTATGCAGATCCAGCAGGCTGAACTTAAGATTAAAGCCCAAGATAGCCAGACTAAAGCCCAGAAAGTACAGGGTGATTTGGCTATCAAACAGCAGGAGTTGCAGCTTAAAGCTCAAGAACTCTCCGCTAAACAGGGTGAAGATCCGAGGATTACGGCACTTAAAGCCCAAATGGGTATGCAGCAAGCCGCTCAATCCCACGCTCAGCAGCTAGCTCACACAGACCAAGCCCATCAACAGAAGCTAACTCACGCCCAACAGCAGATGATGCTCAAAGCACAGCAGATGCAAACTAATAAACCGACTACGCCTAAGGAGTAGAGATGGCGACCACTGCGTTTTCCGTGGTTTTAAAAGAGATTGAAGACCGGCAACATACTTTAATAGGGGCCCTTAGCTCAGGGGCCGCTAAAGATTACGCCGAGTACAAGCATATGTGTGGAGAAATCCGGGGTCTTTCTTTTGCGCATTCTTATGTAACCGACCTCGTGCGACGATTGGAGCAAGACGACGATGAGTGACATTCTTATTAGCCAAGATGGGCAAACCGCTACAACACTTCCGGAGTCCCCGGAGGAGAAAGCGCGGCAGATACCTGATCCGGCTACTTTCCATTTGCTTTGCGTACTTCCTGAAATTGAAGATGAGTACGATAGCGGACTGGTTAAAGCTAGTCAGACTATGCACTTTGAAGAAGTCCTATCACCCGTGCTGTTTGTGGTGAGAATGGGCCCTGATGCGTACAAAGATGAGAAGCGATTCCCATCTGGACCGTCATGTAAGGTGGGTGATTTTGTAATTGTTCGCCCTAATACCGGTACTCGCATCAAAATTCACGGTAAAGAATTCCGCATTATCAATGATGATTCGGTTGAAGCCGTTGTCCAAGACCCCCGTGGTCTGTCCCGTGCATAAGGAGTGACTCGTGGATAAAGAAGCGTTTAAGTTTCCGGATGAAAAAGAGCCGGATGAGAAAGTGGACTTTGCCATTGAAGGCGAAGCCGCTGATGTTGAGGTAGTTGACGACACTCCGGAGCCAGATCGCGGGCGTAAACCCATGACTGAGCCGCCTAAAGAGTTCGCCGACGATGAATTGGCTAAGTACGACGAAAGTGTACGTAAGCGCATCCAGCACTTCACCAAGGGCTACCATGAGGAGCGGCGGGCTAAAGAAGCCGCCCTGCGAGAGCGCGAAGAGGCGCTCAAAGTCGCTCAGGCTATTGTTGAAGAGAACAAAAAGCTAAAGGGCTCCCTCGGCCAGAATCAAGCCTTTGCCATCGACAACATGAAGAAGTTGGCGGCTAATGAGCTTGAAGCGGCTAAAAGGCAATACAAGGAGGCATATGAAGCAGGCGATGCCGACGCCCTTGTAGATGCGCAAGAAGCTATTACTACTGCGAAGTTAAAGGCAGAACGTGCTAGTAACTTTAAACCTACTGTACAAGAGGAAAAAAGTAGTGTAAAAGACGAATCAACTACTCCCGTTGCTGCTCCTCCTGATTACAGAGCGCAAGAATGGCAGCGGAAGAATACGTGGTTTGGGAACGATGAAGAAATGACTAGCTTCGCCTTAGGGCTACATACAAAGCTGGTTAATTCCGGAGTTGATCCCAAGTCAGATGAGTACTACGACAGGTTGAATTCTCGCCTTCGTCAAGTGTTTCCCGAGTCGTTTGAATCGGAGAAACCCGTGGATGCGCCCCCTCCACGCTCTAAATCAAACGTCGCTCCTGCGACTCGTAGCACAGCGCCTAAAAAGATCGTGCTTACACAAACGCAGGTAAACATCGCCAAAAAGCTAGGCGTTCCTTTGGAACTCTATGCTCGTAAGGTTGCGGAAGAATTGAGGAAATAATCATGGCTGAATCTAATCGTTTGACAAGAGAACTTGAATCCCGCGAAAGCGCCGCACGTCCTAAAAAAATGTGGACGCCGCCCCAACTATTGCCGGAGCCTGATCCGGAGCCGGGGTATACGTTCCGCTGGATTCGCCTTAGTACTTTGAACAATCCAGATGCAATCAATATCTCCTCGAAACTTCGGGAAGGTTGGGAGCCAGTAAAGGCGTCTAGCCAGCCCAAATTGTTTTCCGTCTCTGATCCCAAGAGCCGTTTTCCTGATGGCATTGAGGTCGGCGGACTGCTTTTGTGCAAAATTCCGTCTGAATTTATGGAACAGCGCGAAGCCTACTATCAACAACAGGCTGATGCGCAGATTAATTCCGTAGATAATAACTTCATGCGCGAGAATGATCCTCGGATGCCGCTATTTACAAGCAAGCAATCTAAGGTTACATTCGGACGTGGTACAACTTAATTAGGAGTCTTAAATGGCTTATCCGACTGTTAATGGCCCTTACGGGCTAGTGCCGGTCAACCTGATGGGCGGTATTCCGTTCGCTGGGTCTACCCGGATGATTCCGATCAAGCAGAACTACGCGACAAACCTCTTCAACGGCGACGTTGTTGGTCTGTCTGGTGGTAGCGCGGTCATCACCCCTTACAACGCCAATAGCTCGTCTGCTGCCGCAGCCGGTGACATCGTTGGTATTTTCTTGGGCACCCAGTACCCCGGTACCGGCCCAATCTTTGGTAATCTGCAAAACGATTACTACGCCGCCAACACAAACTCAGCCGGAATGGTTGCGTATGTGATGGACAACCCCACCGCGCTGTTCAAAGCATGTGTTGTTACTCAGGCTCAAGGCACGGCTAATACGCAAGCTAACACCGGCACGACGGTTGGCTATATGTCGCCTCGTTTCGTTGGAACGAACGCCTTCCTCGTCGCCGGTAACTCCGGTAGCACGACGACTGGTAACTCGGCAATGGGTGTGTCCGGTGGTAACCCCACCGTGTCTAGCTCGGTCGCTGGGAACATCGTTCAGACGGTCGGTACTGGTTCCGGTACTGCACCTTGCTTGCGCGTTGTTCAGTTGGTTCCCGAAACGGCAGTCACTGTCGCTACCACGCTGACCAGCAGCCCATCGAACGCAACCACTTTCACCGTTTCTTCCACTACTGGTATCCAGCCCGGTATGGCAGTAACGATTGGTGGCACCGTTTATTCGGGCGCAAGCACCGCACCGTTCCCAACGCTTTCAACCTTGGTTGTTACCGGCGTTGTTACCAGCACTTCCACAATTACCGTTAGTTCGGCTGTGACCGCTACCTCTGGCGCAAACGTGTCGTTCGTCGGTTTCCCAGAAGTGATCGTTGGCTGGAACTTCGGTTATCACAGCTATCTGCTCGCCGCTGGCGTCTAAGGAGTAAATCATGGCTATTTCACGCGCCCAACTACTCAAGGAACTCCTTCCGGGGCTTAACGCTCTGTTCGGTCTTGAGTATGCTCGCTATGGCGAGGAACACAAAGAGATCTACGAAACCGAGACCTCTGAGCGTTCATTTGAAGAAGAGACCAAGCTGTCTGGCTTTAGTGCAGCCCCCGTTAAAAACGAGGGTCAGGCTATTGCTTATGACAACGCACAGGAAGCTTGGACTGCTCGCTACAACCACGAAACCATTGCAATGGGTTTCTCGCTGACGGAAGAGGCAATTGAGGACAACCTCTATGACTCCCTGTCTTCGCGTTACACCAAAGCTCTGGCTCGTGCAATGGCGTACACCAAGCAGGTTAAAGCCGCTTCGGTCCTGAACAACGGGTTTAACAGCGCGTTTGTTTATGGCGACGGTCAGGCCCTGTTTAGCACGGCTCACCCGCTTGTCTCCGGTGGTACCAACAGCAATCGTCCTGCGACGAACGCTGACCTGAACGAGACTTCGTTGGAAAACGCAGTGATTCAAATCGCTGGGTGGACTGATGAGCGTGGTCTGCTGATTGCAGCCAAGCCTCGTAAGCTGATCGTTCCTCCTGCTCTTCAGTTCGTTGCTACTCGTCTGTTGGAAACCAGCCTTCGTGTTGGCACAACCGACAACGATATCAACGCAATCAAGAACAATGGTTCGATCCCAGAGGGTTACACCATTAACCACTTCTTGACCGATGTGAACGGCTGGTTCCTGACGACCGATGTTCCTAACGGCCTGAAGCACTTTGTCCGTATGCCGCTCCAGAACTCAATGGATGGAGACTTTGATACCGGTAACGTGAGATACAAGGCTCGTGAGCGCTACTCGTTTGGAGTGAGCGATCCGTTGGGAGTCTTTGGGTCGCCCGGTTCGACCTAAAAACTTTATATAAATCAAGCATTTAGCTCGATTAGGGGCCCCGAAAGGGGCCCTTTTCTTTTTCCGTTGACATCTTGAGGTACCGCTGGTACATTACGAGTTCCTTAGGTTTGTAGCGGAAATTACGAAAATGGCTCAAGTCATCTACAAGATCATCAATCTAGTTAACGACAAATTCTACGTGGGTAGCACGACGAACCAGAAGGTTCGCTTTCGGCAACATCGAAAGCTTTTGCGGGGCGGTCGGCACCACTGCAAGCACCTACAGGCGGCGTGGAACAAGTATGGGGAAGCAAAGTTTGCGTTTGTTGTCGTAGAAGAAGTCCCAGAAGTACGAAGCCTTCAAGAGATTGAAGAGATATATCTGATGCAGCACGTGGGTAAACCCCACTGCTATAACGTAGGCTACTCAGCTAACGCACCGTGGAGAAATGCTCCAGCGCATACAACGCCTAACTTTGGCAAGATCATGGCTGACAGTCAAAAAGCCAAAATCTCAGCAACGCTTAAAAATTTTTACGCGGAAGATTACGCCAACCACCCTCGGGTTGGCACTGTACATACAGAAGAGGCCCGCGCAAAAATAAGTGCTGGCAAAAAAGCTAACCCCGTTGCTCCGTGGAAAGGGGTTAGCAGGAGCGAGGAAACTAAAGCAAAGATTAGCGTTGCGCAGTTAGGTAAGCCAAAACCTGCGGGCCGAAAAGTATCTGAACAGGGGCGGCAAAAAATCCGCGCCAACATTGAAGCGGGGCGCAGCCATAAACACTGGACTGGTCGCACGCACACAGAGGAATCCAAGGCCAAGATGAGCAAACGTATCATTGAGTTGACCAGCAATACGGAATTTGCCAGCCTTAGCGCTGCACTGGATCATTACGGGCTCAAGATGTCTACTTTGCGCAGAGCGCTCCTTTTGGAACGCCCAATTGTCAAGGGCCCCCATGCAGGGCTATGGTTTAAATATTTGGGGGTGACGATGGAGCAAAGCCACTTGCTCATCGCAAAAAACAGTGCTATAAAGGCACATACCTAGACCACCCGACTTGCTAACCGACTAGGCGGACTTCCCTCAAGAGATAGCAAGTTTTGATTTGAGGAATTATTATGGGTTTCGCTACTCACCTCGGCCCTTGGTTGCTTGGCACGGTTAAAAACACCACCGGCACCACGGCTGGCACGATTCAGAATCTGGGTTCAACGCAAGTGTGCCAGACTGGAACCATGACGGTTAACACCACTACCGCTACTACCTTTGCCGTTATCCCGGCTGGTGCCCAGATCACCAATATCTTCTGTGATATCACTACGGCGTTCTCTGGAACTACGGGTAACACGATTACCATTCAAACCGCTGGTGGCACTTCGCTGGCTACGGTTGGTGGTGCAACTACTACCCCTCTGGCTATTGGCCGTGCAACGACCACGCTGTCGGGCACCAACATGGCTACGCTTCTAAACGTCGGCTCTACGGATCTGATCCTTCAGGTTATCTATGCCTGTGCTGGAACGGCCAGCGGTGGCGCTGCACAAATTACCGTGCAGTACATCGTCAAAGGTTCTGACGGCGTGATGTATCCTTCTGTACAGCAGAACTAAGTAGGGGGCTGCGATGCAGCAAACTGATGTAAAAGCCGTACACCTAGAAGCCACGGGTACTGCTGTTTCTAGCCGTACTCGGGTTAAAGGCTATCAGTGTGTTTCTGGTGGCACTGCCGGGGATGTTATTTTCCGTGACGGTGGTTCTAGTGGACCTATTAGTTTACAGTTTAATATTTCAACCGGCACACAACCGATTGGGTTGGCAATTCCCGGCGAAGGGATTTTGTTCTATACAGATGTACACATGACTTTGCCAACTTCGGCCAAGATTACGGTGTTTTATGGCTAAGTCCCCAGCTTGGCAAAGAGCAGAAGGAAAGGACCCCAAGGGGGGTCTGAACGCGAAGGGTCGGGCGTCAGCGAAAGCGCAGGGGATGAACCTAAAACCCCCCGCCCCGAAACCAAAAACGAAAGAAGACGCCGGGAGAAAGAAGAGCTTCTGTTCGAGAATGAGCGGCATGAAGTCGAAACTTACCTCAGCGAAAACAGCCAAAGACCCAAACAGCCGGATTAATAAATCTCTACGAGCATGGGGATGCTAAATGGAAAATCACGGCTTAGATACCGCTAAAACCATTATGGACGGTTTGTCCGTAGTTACAGTTATCGGTGCCTTAGCCGAGGTTCTTCCTTCTATTGCAACACTGCTCACCATCATATGGTTTGCTATTCGGATCTGGGAAACCGATACTGTACGCGGCTGGTTTAACAAAGTGCCGCTGGAAGGTGACAAAAATGCCTAGCAGCTCAAAGAAGCAGCACAATTTCATGGAGGCGATTGCCCATTCGCCTTCTTTTGCCAAGAAAGTTGGCGTCCCTCAGTCCGTGGGCAAGGACTTCTCAGCGGCGGATAAGGGTCGCAAATTTGGTAAAGGTGGTGATATGGCTACGAAGAAAATGGCTGCGGGCGGAATGTCTGAAAAAGACATGAAAGAGAATGAAGCGTATAGGAAAAAACGCGAATACTACGGTTATGAAGACTACACACCCTCGGGTCGTGCCGCAATAAGGCACTACAATGACGTGAACAGCGATAACCCTAAAGATTATGTTAAACAAAAATACAGCATCCCTTATGACCCTGTGGCTGCAAAGAAAGCGCAGGCTGTGCAGCGCGAGGTAATGAACGAAGGTCGCCGCGAAACTCGCGGAACTGTACCCGCTGCGGCTCTTAAAAAAGGTGGCGAAGTGAAAGAATCAAAAGCAATGGTTGGCAAAGAAGTGGCCTTCATGAAAAAGAAGGGTGCCCCAGCCAAAATGGTTAAGCATGAAATGGCTGAGATGAAAGGTATGAAGAAGGGTGGGTCCATTGATGGTGTTGCCAAGAAAGGCAAGACCAGCGCTAAAATGGTTAAGATGAACAAAGGCGGCAAAGCCTGTTAAGGAGTTTATTATGGCTACGACCCCTAAAAAACCGGGTGAAGCGGAAATCTACACCGCTGATATGGGTAACCCCCCAATGGATTACGAAGGCCCAACGGCCCCAACCAAGCCAGTGAAAAAGCCAAAGAAGATGGCCGCTGGTGGTTCTGCTTCTTCTCGTGCTGATGGCTGCGCCCAACGTGGTAAGACCCGAGGCACAATGGTCCAGATGGCTTACGGCGGGAAGTGCTGAGATGATAGCTAGCCGTGGGATGGGTGCAATTGACCCATCCAAAATGCCCAAACCGAAGCTTAAAGCGCGTCGGGACGATACTGATTTCACTCAGTTCGCTAAAGGTGGGCATGTAAACGCGGCTGGTAACTACACTAAGCCTAGCCTTCGTAAGCGGATTGTGGCTCAGGTAAAAGCTGCGGCAACTCAAGGTACTGGGGCAGGCCAATGGTCAGCCCGTAAAGCGCAGCTTGTTGCCAAGAAGTACAAAGCTGCTGGCGGCGGGTACAGAGATTGAAGACTCCACAACAGTCTCTTAAAGACTGGGGCGACCAAAAATGGCGCACCAAGAGCGGTAAGCCCTCCAGCAAAACTGGAGAACGGTATCTGCCAGAGGCTGCAATTAAGAGCCTTAGCCCGTCTGAGTATGCTGCAACGACTAAAGCAAAGAGGGAAGGCAAGAAAGCTGGCAAACAGTTTGTAGCCCAACCAAAAACAATCGCAAAGAAAACGGCAAAATTTAGATGACTACTTCTGGGGTCGCCGCATTTAATCTTGACCTTAACGAACTAGTTGAGGAAGCATTTGAGCGTGCGGGCTCAGAGCTTCGTACTGGTTACGATCTTCGTACCGCTCGGCGTAGTCTTAACCTTTTGTTTGCTGATTGGGCCAATCGTGGCATCAACATGTGGACATTTGAGCAGGGGGTGATTCCTCTTGTTCAGGGGCAGCTTACTTATGCGCTACCGGACGATACGGTTGATTTACTTGAGCATGTTATTCGTACTAATGCTAATAGCGCTTCCAACCAAGCTGACTTAACTATTACTCGTATTAGCGTATCTACTTACGCTACGCTGCCAAACAAACTAGCTCAGGGTCGTCCAATCCAAGTTTGGATTCAGCGGTTGACCGCATCCGACTCGGTACTTACGGGCACTTTAGCAGCGACTATCAGCTCTTCAGAGACGTCTATACCTATCTCATCTTTGGTTGGTGTACCTAACGCTGGGTTCATCAAGATTGGTACGGAGCTGATTGCTTACAATGAATTTAGTGTGGCGTCGGGCGCTACACCGGCGTATCTGTTGAACTGCTGTCGTGGGCAGGACGGGACTACTGCGGCGGCTCATACATCTGGTGTAGCTATTACGCTGGCCCAAAAACAAAGCATTACGGTGTGGCCTACACCTGATGCAGCATCGTCATATCAGTTTGTATACTGGCGTATGCGTAGGGTGCAAGATGCCACTGGGGGTGTTAAGACTTTTGACGTTCCTTTCCGGTTCCTACCCTGCCTTGCTGCTGGTCTGGCGTACTACTTAGCGTTAAAAGTACCCGAAGGTATTCAACGTTTGGACACCTTAAAAAAACAGTATGATGAGGCTTGGGAGCTTGCTGCTCAGGAAGACCATGAGAAGGCAGCGGTTCGTTTCGTGCCTAGGCAAATGTTTATCGGCAGCAGGATTTAATGGGCAATAGGTTTGCTTCTGGCAAGAACGCAATTGCTGAATGCGACCGATGCTCGTTTCGGTTTAAGTTGACCGCGCTTCGCAAAGAAGTTATTAAGACAAAGACGTATAATCTGTTGGTTTGCCCCCGATGTTGGGATCCTGACCAGCCGCAGTTGCAACTAGGGATGTACCCAGTAGATGATCCGCAAGGACTTCGAGACCCCCGTAGGGATAACAGCTATCAAGTATCTGGGCTTCTAGCAGATGGGTTTTTAGGGGGTGGTAGCAGGGTGTTCCAGTGGGGTTGGAACCCTGTTGGCGGTGCTAGGGACGATGGTTTAACCCCAAATAACTTGGTTTTGCAAGTGCAATTAGGTACAGTAACGGTTGTGACGACATAGGAGTCCAGCATGGACAAGAAAGAAGTTAAACGCATCGCTGATACTGAGGTGAAAGCCCACGAAAAGCGTATGCACAAAGGCGTCAAAGGCTTAAAAGCTGGTGGCCCTACCACGGACGACCGCATGAAGTACGGGAAAAACCTGTCTCGTGCTATGAACCAAGGTATGAAATAATGGCTAAGTTCAGCATGAAACGCGGCGGCAAAGAAGTTGGCTCGGCTGAAGTCTACGCACAGCCCCACGATATGACTGGCAAAGCTGGTGTGGATCTGAGCAATAACGGCTACGGACCAAACCCAAAGCGCGAGCTTCTTGAAGATATGCCCGTTAGCCTTGGTGCAGCCCGTAGCAAACCCTACGCCGAAGCTAAAACCACTGGCATCAAAGTTCGCGGGGTTGGCTGTGCAACTAAAGGTCTAATGGCTCGGGGGCCAATGGCGTGAACTACGCTGCTCTTTCTCAGGCAATTAAGGACTACACGGAGAACTTTGAAACTTCGTTTGTAGCTAATATTCCTGTTTTTGTTGAGCAAGCTGAGCAACGCATTTACAACTCGGTTCAATTCCCTTCACTACGTAAAAACGTAACTGGGGTGGTCAGCCCGTCGAACAAATATTTGGCTTGCCCAAATGATTTTATTTCTGTGTATTCAATGGCAGTTGTAGAAAACTACAACACGTCTAACGCCAACTACACATACCTATTAAATAAAGACGTTAACTTTATCCGCGAAGCATACCCAAATCCAACGGATACAGGTTTGCCAAAGTACTACGCTTTGTTTGGCCCACAAACAAGTAACTCCGCGGAGTTAACATTTATTCTCGGCCCGACTCCAGATGCTGTATACACAATGGAGTTGCATTACTTCTTCTACCCAGAATCGATTGTCACAGCAGGTACTACTTGGCTTGGTGATAATTACGACACGACTCTTTTATATGGGTGCTTAGTAGAGGCATACACGTACATGAAGGGCGAGCAGGATATGATGGCTTTGTACGACGGTAAGTACAAAGAAGCTCTTGCAATGGCTAAACGCGCAGGTGACGGCCTTGAGAGGCAAGATGCGTATCGTTCTGGTCAGTATCGGCAGGCGGTGACCTGATGGCATTTCAAGGTAACTTTACTACCAATACGTTTAAGACTGGACTTCCAAGCGGGGCGTTCAATTTCAACACGGGTACGTCGCAGGTTTTTAAGATTGCGTTGTACACCAACGCCGCTACGCTAAACGCTGACACCACTGGGTATACTTCTGTTGGTGAAGTTTCTGCCTCGGGGTATACCGCTGGGGGGCAGATCCTTGTTATTAGCCAAGTCCCAACTACAGGTAATACGGGTACGGTAGCATACTGGTCGTTCAACAATGCCGTCTGGACTACTGCGGCGACTGCGCGAGGGGCGCTGATCTATAAGTACGATGGGGCTACAAACCCAGCTATTTGTGTATTGGACTTTGGTTCAGATAAAACTTCAACCAGTACATTCACCGTGCAGTTCCCCACTGTCACTAATACGTCAGCAATTATAAGGATTGCATAATGCTAGTCAACACTATTCATGGCGAGATGGACGATTCTCTTCTGGTCAAAAAAGAAGGTTCGTTGGATAATGATATTGAGTACACAACTTGGACAGAGTATTGGCTCGATGAAAAGTTGGTGCATCGTTCTGTTCACGTTACATTGAAAACTTCCCCCGCGCTGTTTGCTGAAGCAGCGGAAATTGCATAAGGGCTTATCATGGCGAACACTCAATCCATGTGTACTTCGTTCCTTTCGGAACTGATGACTGCAACCCACAACTTTGGAGTTTCTCCTACGCGAGGGGCTTCAACCGCAGACACGTTTAAAGCGGCCTTGTACTTGGCAAGTGCAACGATTAACGCAAGCACAACTGCGTATTCAGCCACGGGCGAAGTAACCGGCACTAACTATACTGCTGGCGGCGTAACTGTCACGAACGCAACGGCACCGGCATCTACAAACTCGTCGGCAACGGCTGGTGTTGGCTATTGGACGCCTTCCGCTTCGATTACATATACAAACGTCACGCTCTCTACGGCGTTTGATACGGTGTTGATCTATAACTCAACACAGACTAATAAAGCGGTTAGCGTTCATACATTTGGCTCGCAGACTGTGACTGCCGGTACGTTCACGCTGACTATGCCAAGTAATACGACTAGTACCGCTCTGCTTCGTTTAGCTACAACGTAAGCCATGACTGTCTCGTTAAAACATGCTTTTGCCAGCGCGAAAGCGGATGGTGCAGACTCGACCCTTGTTCAGCCATCAAACTGGAACGCGGAGCACTCGCTTCAATTAGCGACTAATCGGCTACTTGGCAGGACAACCGCCGGAACGGGGGCAGTAGAAGAGATTTCGATTGCGGGGGCTCTTACTCTTTCTGGCGGTGTTTTAACGGGTACAGGCGGAGGCAGTGGGGGTAACCTCGACGGCGGTACGCCAACTAGTAACTATGGCGGGATTACCGCAATTGACGGAGGGACGCCATAATGGCAACGCAGATTCAACTTAGAAATGGTACTGCGGCGCAGTGGACTTCAGCCAACCCTACACTTGCTGTGGGTGAATTGGGCGCAGAGACTGATACCGGCAAGTTTAAGATTGGAACTGGGTCAACGGCTTGGAATAGCTTGGCTTATGCGGCAGTTGGTACTGTTACTTCTGTAGCGCAATCGTTTACCGGCGGTATTGTTTCGGTTGCCGGTTCTCCGGTTTCAAGCTCTGGGACTCTGGCGCTGACTGTTGCCGGGACCAGCGGCGGAGTTCCATACTTTTCAAGCGGCACGGCTTGGGCATCTTCTGCTGCATTGGCGGCAAATGCTTTGGTTATTGGTGGTGGTGCTGGCGCGGCCCCGGCAACGACCACGACCGGCACGGGTGTTTTGACGTTCTTGGGGACGCCATCTAGCGCGAACTTGCTTTCGGCGATGACTGATGACACCGGCACTGGGCTGTTGGTCTTCAACAATGCTCCGGCGCTGACTAATCCGACTGTTACGAACTACGTTGAGACGCTTTATTCTGCCAATACCAGCACGGCAATCACGGTGGACTTGACTAACGGTACGGTTCAAAACCTGACGCTGACGGGCAATGCAACAATCACAATGCCGACTGCGGTTGCTGGCAAGTCATTCATTATCATCTTGTCGCAGGACGCAACCGGAAGCCGGACGGTCACTTGGTCAACGGTATCTTGGCCTTCGGCGACCGCGCCAACAATCACCAGCACCGCGAGCAAACGGGATATTTTCTCGTTCTTCTCTAACGGTACAAGCTGGTTTGGAACAACAATCGGACAAAACTACACATAATGTTTGCCGCATCCAAATCAGGCCGAGTTGCCGCTGCCGCCGCCACTACGGACCCATATTTCCCCTATGTCCCGTTATTGTTGGAAACAACCAGTACCAACGGGCAGCAGAACAATACGTTTCTGGATTCCAGCACCAATAACTTTACGATCACGCGCAACGGGACCCCGACGCAGGGTTCTGTGACTCCGTATTGGCCTAATGGGCAATGGAGTAATTATTTTGACGGTTCAAGTTATATAACCGCTCCTAATAACGCTGCTTTTACTTTTGGGACTGGAGATTTTACGGTTGAAGCATGGGTCTATGTAACAAATTTTGCTGCAACTAGAGGTATATTTGATAGTAGGTCAACTGGTAACGAGGCAACAGGAATTGCTTTCTACATTGAAACAACTGGTCTTTTGGCGGTTAGAAACAACGTAGCTATTGCCTCTGCATCAACGGCTTTAGTCGCCAATTCATGGAACCATTGCGCTGTAACAAGAAGCGGAACGTCTCTTACAATTTGGCTTAATGGCGCAAGTGTCGCCGCTGTAACAAACTCAACAAATTTTTCTCAGCAGAATTGTTTTATTGGTCGGGCGTATACTGCTGGATTTGAACTCATGTTGGGTTATATTTCCAATCATAGAGTAGTCAAAGGCACGGCGGTCTACACAGGCGCATTCACGCCATCAACAACCCCGCTTACCGCAATCACCAACACTTCCCTGCTGACCTGTCAATCCAATCGGTTTATTGACAACAGCACCAACAATTTCACCATCACGGCTAACGGCACTCCCCGCGTCCAAGCATTTCAGCCGTTCTCACCGACTGCTTCGTACACCGCTGCGGCTTATGGGGGAAGTGGGTATTTTAATGGGTCAAGTGATAATTTAAGCATTACAAACAGCGCCGCTTTCAGTTATGGAACGGGTGATTTTACTGTTGAATTGTGGTTGTATCAAACCGCAAGCCCGACTAATTGCGCTCTTGTACACGGTTCTACTTTATCATCCGGGAATTTTGGGTTTGCTTTTAGTAGCGGCTCGTTATTTGCATTTACTGTGGGCGGGAGTTCTGTAACTTTTGCTGCCGTTCCCAAATTGTTTACATGGACGCATTTAGCGTTAGTTCGATCTGGGACCACTTTAACTTATTTTTTAAACGGTGTTTCGCAAGGCAGCGCATCATTTACTAATAACGTGGTAATTACGGGCGGCACAAGTATGCTAATTGCTGCTGAAACCGGACCCACAAATTATTTTCCGGGTTACTTTTCTAATCTTAGGATGGTCAAAGGCACAGCAGTCTACACGGGCGCATTCACTCCACCGACGTTAGCTCCGCTAACAACCGCCGGTTCCACAAGCGCAGCAAGCTATTCCAGCACGACTAACGTCAATACAAGTTTTGCAGCATCCAACACAAGTCTCCTGACCAACTTCACCAACGCAGGAATCTACGACGCTGCGGTGCAGAACAATGCAATCACGGTTGGAGATGCTCAGGCGTCAACCACGCAATCTAAGTGGTCGCCCACAAGCATGAAGTTTGATGGGACCGGGGATTATTTGACAATGCCAACCACGAACATCCCAGCGTTAGCTGGTGCGTTCACGATCGAGGCGTGGGTTTATTTTTCTGCGATTTCTGGAACGGCTCAGACGTTATGCGGGAAGTGGAACACATCTCTTTTTGGGTGGCTGATTCAACTTACAAGCTCAAATGTAAGTTTTTCTTATGGTAATGGCACGACGTTCACCGCTGCTTTAAACTACGCAACCACACTAACATCTGGGACTTGGTATTATTTGGCAATTACAAGGAACGCCAGCAATTCGGTGCAAGCGTATATAAACGGATCTGCGATTGGTTCTGCACAGACGGCTTCCGGATCATTAAATTCAACAGCGGCGTTTGCAATTGGCATTAACCTTGATGGAACGCAACAGCCATTCAACGGGTATATTCAAGATTTCCGAATAACCAACGGCGTTGCTCGCACCATCACGACGCCAACAGCAGCATTCCCAACGAGGTAATCATGCAGCTTGCTAATCAAGATCTGGTCATCAAAGACCACACAGAATGGTTTCCTAATACATCGTTTGGCGACCGTGGCCCGACTCTCGACTGGATTGCCGAGCAAGGTTACTATGTCATCTCAGTTTGGAAGCCATATGATCACGCAACTGAAAAGCTGGTTTCTGCCGCTCCGCATCTTTATGATGGAATGTGCTGTTTGGTTGCCGTGGAGCCTTTGACTGCTGACGAGCTTAAAGC
>Ga0114966_10000853_pt1 | contig 28865 bp, 26 predicted proteins | sample M_130207_XF_Meta_FD_87029 | JGI IMG/M metagenome (GOLD analysis project Ga0114966, IMG submission 87029) | Freshwater microbial communities from Lake Montjoie, Canada to study carbon cycling - M_130207_XF_MetaG | ecosystem: Environmental > Aquatic > Freshwater > Lake | place: Lake Montjoie... | reverse complement strand
TAATCTGTTAAGGTGGGGCCGCGACTAACGACCGTCGCGACGACGCTGGGCTTCTGCCGGCTGACCGCTCAACGCCATGGCGCCAAGTCCGAGACCGCCAACTCCAACGATAGTCGGAATGGCGTTGAACTGGATCGTCTTGCGAAGGCTGCTGTTCCTGTTGACGTGGTCGCGGATCATGAACGCCACGTCTGGGGCTACGGTCTTGATGTAGGTGGGGTCGTACATATACGCGCGGATGGCCTCGGCCCAGAGTTCGCGGTCGGCGTCTATCGCGTCATACCCGTGATCTTTCGGGCTGCGGATTGTGACTTCGCCATCCACCGGGTTGTTGAGGTCGCTGTATATGCGCTCAAGCTGGCTTTGGTATTCGGCTTTAAGCTCGGGGGGCATTTGCGGGGTGTTGTGTTCAATACCCCACTTGCGATCGTTGAAGCCGCCCACATTGCGCGCAGGGCTGGCCTTGAAGTCGATGCTGTGGGCCAGTTCGTGCGAGAGCACGATAACTTCCTGATCGTCCAGACCCGCGATGGGCCGGTCGAGGTCATCGACTATTTGCGCGGAGCCACGTCCGGTGAAGCGTCCGTTGGTGTCGAAATGCGGTGCCCATCCACCACTGGTCTTATTCGTGGATCGCGGAACCCGCTCAATGCTCGACCCCGCTTGCTTGAGCGTTTGGATAACAGCAATTCGATCCCGAAGCGGTCTATCTGCTTCTGAGCCTTGGCCATAGCCCGGTGCCTTATTTCTTCCAATGATGACGGAGTTTTGGGCAAGCGGCTTCCGATCCATGTCTTGCGTCAGCCGCCCTTGAGCATCGACGGGCGGGCCATCTGGCCAAGCGCTCCGAGGATAGTCAGCCTCAAAAGGACGCTCAGGCATGGCAGGAGGGTTATACATCGCACCTTCAACACTCGCAACCGGAGCCCTGCCCTGCTCCTTCCAGCGAGAACGGTAGTTTCTGACGTTAGCTATGGGCATACCAAGGCGCTCGGCAATCTGAGCGTTGAGCACGCCACTATCGAAAAGCTCGAATGCCGCGTCCAGCTTGGTTGATCCTGGCGTGCGCTTGCCCCTGCCGGGGCGGGGAAGCAGCACGTCGGCACCCAGCTTCTTCTGTGCCTTGGTCGCCTGCACTCCGACGACCTGAACAGTCGTCATCATCTCATCAGCAATTTCTTCGTAGGAATAGCCGTTCAGGATCATTTCCGCCGTCTTGTTTTCGCCGGGAGACAGGCGCGGATCTGAGAACGGCTTGTTTCCGCGTGGAGCTGGGCGCCTTGCCTCAACTGGCTTCGGTTTCGGGACCGCGAGCCTGTTGGCAGGGGCAGGCTTGGGGCGGGAAGATCCCATACCGCCGAGAGCCCTGCGAGCAGCTTCCCGATCAGCCGGGGTGCGCCCGAGGTTCCTTAGCTCCGCATCTGAGAGATTTGATAGTCCTCGAGTAGCTCGCGTGAGTGCTGAGGGTACAGGTGGTTTTCCAGCATGTCCTTGACCCCCTCCAGCTCCTCTTGCTTTACGCCCGCCACTCCCCGCTTTTCCAGTTTTTCCCGTAGCATCGCCACCAAGGACATCCCAATCTGTCGCGGCATGTGTTTGATCTCTTCCGGGGAATAGATCTTGTAGGCCGCGTCCATGATATTCTGCGACGAGATTTGCTCTTTGGGCATCGGTGCCAGTCCACTTCATGATGACCAACGGCGGGTAGCCGTGGATCTCGGGGTCGTAACCCTTCGTACTCTTCTTCCAGAAATCGACCGCGTCCGCAAGTTTTTGGGGCGTATAGTATTTCTTATCGAACGGAACCTCGGCCACCGGTTCAAAGCCGAACTTCTTGTAGAACTCAGGCAGGAAGCCGTCCGGATGTGCCGCGCTCTTGACTGCAAAGGCATCCAGAACAGTTGCGCCCTCAGTCAGGGCTTTGAGCATCACGGCGTGACCCATACCAGCCGCGCCGAGTTCGTTGTTGATGACGCCGCCCAGCTTGACCTCGTTGGGGCCGATCCCTGGTGTCTTGACGCCGTAGGAAGCCTCGTAGCCGGGGTCGCCCTTCTCCAGGCTGAAGAACACCTGACCATCATCACCAAGCTGGTAAATGCTCGTCTTGCCGCTTCTGATGTCCTTCTTGAGCGTGCTCAGATCCGGCACATCGAGAACAGCAGCGCCGGGGCTATCGTCAATGGCATTGATGAAGTCGGCGGGTGAGGAGCCGCCCTGCTTCACCTGCAAGCCGGATACCTTCCAATTGTCAGCGGCAAAGTCGGCAGTCAGTTTTGCCTGACGCGCGCTGTCGATGCCTGCATTCTTGATATCCCCGATACGGGATAGAAGATCGTCCGTGACCTCGATGACAGGGCGAGCCATGTCGAAGCCGCGCCGCTGGTTCAGTGTCGCATTGGGATTGGCTGCGAGTTTTGCGGCCTTGTCGGAAGCCAGCCAGTCCTGTGCCAGCGTTTCGTAGTTGAGCGGGGCCTCCAGCTTGCCGATTACTTTCCCGCGAATGCCTGTCGGGAAGTCAGGATGTTCTGGAGCAGATCCATCGCCAAGTTTTACCAGCGTGCCATTTGGGTCGAGCTTCACGACATACTCACCGTCACCCCAGCGACGACCCGCCGTTTCCGTCTCACGAGTGGCATCAAGGATGCGCTTGAGGTTCGGAGCGCCGAGGTCTCTGGCTTCTTTCGATCCAACCAATGTCAGAAGACGCTTGCGACCCTCAAAGCTGAGGCCGCGCGCATAGTCGTCAAAAGCCTTCGCATCCTCAAATCCGGGAAATGCCTTCATTGCAGCGTGGATGGCATCATCCTTGGTTACCGAGCCCTTGATGAGCTTTGTGATGGCGCGAGCGTTCTTCTGAGAAATCCGCCCATCGCGAACATAGGCGCGCATCGTATCGAAGAATGCGCGGTTAGCCGTCACGCTGGAGATGTGCTGGTTAGCATCGCCCACATTGATGATCATGTGCGTTGCGGCGTGGTCGGTGATCTTCGTAACCTTCTGACCGGCTACGCCGCCATTGTTCGCGAAGGCTACGCCGTGTTCGGCATTGTCCGAGCGAAGTCCGTACTTGGGGCCACCCGGAAGCGGAACAGGATTGTCCACCAGCGAGCTATCAATGCCAGTGTAGGCACCGCCTGTCCGTGTGTGGTCTGCGGTAGTGTGGAATATCCTGGCGCCCTTCAGGTCGCTCAGTGCGATTGTCGGGGGCTCTGCGCCCGGCTTTACAGTGGGCTTTCCAAAGATACCGTTCGCCCTCGGCGTTCCCTTCTGTCCTCTGGGGGAGGTGAAGCCCGCCCTCTCTACGCCACCCGCCAGCTTGTTAGCGCGAGGGATGAGAGTGCGGGCCTTGCCGAATGCTGAGCCGAGAGCCTTGCCAGTGACCCCGCCAGTGAATGCGCCGCCGATAGCTCCAGCCATGCGCTCTTGAGCGTCGATCTTGCCGTCTTTGTTCGTGTCGGGAGCAAGAGCACCACCAGCTATCGCACCACCTGCAACGCCGATGCCCGTCCCGTTCTGCCCCATCCCAGCCAGGAGCTTGCTGGAGCCAGATTCAGCGGGGTCGAATGGCTTCCACTCCATATCGCCTTTGAGAATTTCCCAGCGGCCATCTTGATGGCGACGATACATCCCCCCTTGATCTAGGCGCGGATCGTCCATCGATTCCGCGTAGCGCCAAGCATCGCCTCGGCCCTCTGGCATCTTAACGCCAGCCTCGCTAAGTCCGTCCACCATGAGATCATGCATGTTGCTGTTTGCGTCGCCAACATACAGATTTCCGTCTGCATCTTTGACCCAGCGGAGATCCACATACGGGGGCGGTTTCTGAGCTAGGCCGCCCTCTCTGACACGACCAGCATCGCGGGCGATCCGGTCCAGAGTACGCGCGCTAGGGTTGCGCTCAAGTGTTCGCATCCCACCGCCAGCATACATCTGGTCGCCGTCTTTTCCCATCCACTGCGGTAGCCGAATATCAACTTTGCCTGGTGCCATCCTCGCCCCCTCCCCCATAGGGAGAGAGCCGCCACCGTTCTTCACGATAGGCGGCTTGGGGGTGGGCGGACGAGGCTTTCCACCACGCGGAGCCATATCCCCATAGGGCCGCGCCTTGAGCCCAGCGAACGCGCCAACAGCTCCACCGCCGCCGATGCCGATCGCGATGTTTCGGATACGTGCATCCTCGCTATCAGCGGGAGCAACCGCACCGAGACCGCCGCCGACAAGCGCGCCAGCTACGGTCGGAGACGCGCGGGACGTTTCGCCGGGGAGCGGACGACGACCCAAGGCATTCTGCACGGGCACGGCCTGGGGCTCGGCATTGACGGCGCTCGCCTCGATCTGCGGGGCATTCGGGACAGCAGCGGGTTCAGGCTGTGCTGCCCTCGCCGCTTCCATTTTCTTCGTCTTGTCCGCAATGCGCCGGCGAGCAAGCTGCTGCTTGTGCAGGTTCGCACGCATCAGGTCATCGACGTTCGGATCTGCGCGATCGATCTGGTCGTACTGCTTCAGAAGGCGCTGAAGCTCGTTCTGGTCCTTTTCGATGCGCTGGCCCCACTCCTCGACAGTCGGGGGCGGACGTTGGGCGCGGGGCTGCGGTGTGCGACCGAATCCGCTTCCCGCTCCGCTACCTCCTCCGGGGGAAACTGGCGCACCAGATACGGGGGCGGCTGGGAGATCAGGCAGAGCGCCGGCAGCATCTTCAGCCGCTTTGGGCAACCCATAGAGACCCCTTGTAGCGCGCGACTGAAACTTGGCTGTCGGCGTCGAGAGCTTGTCAGCGATAGACGCGAGGCCCTTGGCAGCGAGAGGGACCGGGCTGCCTAGGAGTGCGGATGCACCAGCCGCGAAAGCCCATCCGCCCGGATTGCCAATGGCGTGAACGGCCCTGTTGCCGGGTCCGCGCAGGTTATCGACTGCATCCTTCGCGCCCTGCTGGTTCAGGTGTGTCGGAGATCCATGCGCTTGGCTGACGGAGGCGATGCGCTGGTTTTCAACGCGCATGTTCGCGATGGCGTTGCGGAGTTCGGTACCGCGTTCCTCGCCCAGCACAGTCACAAGGGCCTTGAGTGTTCCCTCATTCTGAAGCTGGGTGATGCGCGCCGGGGCTTCTTCGGGCGACAGGCGAATGATCTGATTGAGAAGCGCGTCACGGATCGACAGCGCCGCAACCTGCTGCTGACGCGGAGATAGCTTCTCCAATGCCCGCGCCATCTGTTCGGTCTTGTACTCGCTCTTTGCGTCGGACAGGAAACGATCACCGAATGAGATAGCCTCATCCGCTCCGAACAGGTCGCCGTGCTGCATACGGGCGCCCTTGTAGCCGGCGAACTTCTCAAGCCGGTCAAGGATCGCCTTGCGCATGTTCTCATAGGCGCGGGACATATTGGTCTGCGAGCCGTCGATGTTCTTGGCATCGCGCGCGGCCTGCCCGATCTCGGATTGCAGCCAGTGCGCGGTGTCGATCGGATCAGCCGCAAGCCGCTCTTGGATCAGTTCGTCAACTGTCTTGCCGCGTGTCGTCGCCTCGATAGTCAGGCTTTCGGGGTAGAACTCCTTGAAGCCCGAATTAGTCAGGATTGCGTTGATCTCGCTAGCCGCCTTCACCTGTTCTGGCGTGGCTTTGCCGGTCTTGAGAAGCCGGTTAGCCTCCGAGATCGAATTGGTGTAGGCTTCCTGACCGTTCTGGCGCATGAGAGCGCCGATTTCATCGGACCTGCCCATGAGCGTTTCATCGCCAAGGACGGATTTGAATGTCCGGTCAAGTTCTGTTTTCTGCGTGCTGGTGAGCTGATGGATCGTGTCCTGCATCGTATAGCGCGAGCTGTTGCCCGAGCCTGTAAACGAATTGGCCGCTTTGCCGTACCCGTTCGTCTTTACCGCTACATCGCCAGCAAGGTTACGAGCCTTGTCGGGGCTGTATCCCCTGCTCTGGAGGTACTGCGGGAGATCCTCTTCAACGAAGAAGGCAAGCGGGTAGCGGTCGCTCTTAAGGGGTTCGTAGCGGCTAAGCAGGCTTCCTACGTAATCGTCTACGACGTTACGGGGTATGCGAGCGGAGCGCATGAACCGGCTGATGGAAATGACGGCAGCGCGGTTGTTAGCGACTTCCTCGGGATCGATGGCAGCGGGAACGCGCCGGGGCGTAGCTTGGAGAGTAGCAGGCCCGCCATTGGGAGGGATAGCTCCACCAGCGCCACCGACAGCGGGGGACGCCTGCTGCCCCGCGCTGGCCGCCCCAGCTTGCGCAGCGGCTTGTGAAGCGCCTCCGGGAATGCTTGGGCCGCTGGCCGCAGCCGTAGGGGGTGTGATGCGTGCGGGCGGCAGGTGCGGGTTTAGAGCAGCGTCCCGCTCCGCGCTGTTAAAAGCTCCGCCCGCGCGATTGAGCGTCGGAAGGGCGTTCGGATCGACGCCGGTCGCGTGCGCGGTGTCGAACGCCTGCGCCTGCGTCTCCTTGCCGAGCGCAACCTTGAGCGGATCGACGGTAGAGACATCGATGGGCAGGTGGGGCGCACCAGGCGGCTTTTTGAGCGCCCCGAGTGCATTACCTGCCCCGTGCAGGATCAGGTTGACGAGAAAGTCTTCCGTTCCGTTTTTGACGCGGCCCATGAAGTCGGAATCGCCGGGCTGGGTTTTCAGCCACTGGACAAATTCACGCGCTGCACCTTCAGGAATTACATTCGGGTCAACGAAATCAGCGGCGCGGCCTGAATTGCCACTAAATCCAGACATCAGCGCCGCTGTGTCCTTAGCGCCGTTCGCAAACTTACCGCCGCCATTGCCCATCAGACTACGGGTAGCCAGAAACTGCGTGAACCCTTCAGTCAGCATACCGCTGAGTGACTGGTCCTCTGGCGAGATTTCCATGCGAGCGCGGCTAAGGTCGGCCTTCGGCTGCGGCTTGAACGCCTGTGAGCCATCTGCATTGTGCGAAAAACTTCCGATCCAATCTGCTGCAGCAGGAAGCGCATTGATCGCCGCCTGAGTTGCGGTAACGCCGCCGTTCCAGACGTTGAGACCCGCCGTCTTGGCGAGCTTGCTTACATCGTTCGCAATCGGTGCGTTTGCTTGATAGTCTCCAAGCGTCGATCGTGACGGGTTCAAGCCATCGATCTGGTTGTTCAGGCCGCGCATCAAATCATTACGATTGACCTGCTCCTCTTGGAACGGAATGCGCTGAGCCTGGACCTGTTGTATCTTGCTCTGCAAAGCGGCATCGCGCTGACCAATCAATGCTTGGCGCTGTGCGGCAATGCCAGCCGCCTCCATCGGGTTGGTAGATGTGAAGCCTGCGCCATTTGCAGCACGACGCGCCTTCTCAGCACGCACAGCCTCAAGCGTGAGACCGCCCGTCGCAGGAGCGGGCGCAGTCGGAGCGGGGGCCGCCGGCGCCACAGGTGCAGCCGCAGCTTTCCGGCGCGCAATCTCGGCGCGGACTTGTTCTAGCGTCGGGTTCATTGGCCGCCTTGGCTGAGCTGTTGATCAAGTTGGTCAAGCTGTTCTGGCGTCAGTTGGGAGAGGTTGATGTCCCCTTGCTGCGGCTCGCTTCCGCTTGCTGCGGCCATCATCGCCTGCATCCGCGCTCGGTTCTGTTGTTGCGTCGCAGCCTTGGCCGTCATGTAGTTTTGAACCGCCGTCTTGGATTGCGTCAGTGCCGCACGGAACTCTGTCGCTGCTGTTCTTGCCTCGTCATCGCTCAAAGTTGGAATCATCAACCTTGTGGCAGCATTGGTCAGTTTCGCACCCTCTGCATCTGAGAGCGCGCCAGATCCCCTCATGGCCGTAATCGAGGCGAGGAACGCTTGGCCACCCAACTGATCCAGCATCGCCATGCCGTTTGCTCGTGGCGAACCGGAGGGAACCTTCCAGTTTAACCAGTCATCGCCTTTTCCGCTCGGGTTGATCGTATTGCCGTAGACCTCATTGAACCGCGCTTCATTCTCTGGCGTGCTTTTATCCGTGTACTGATCAAGAAGGGCGATCGTGTTATTCAACGATGTGACGCTGGTCTTATCTTTCTGGTTCTCGGCTGCATTGTCTTTGTCGAGGTCATCCAGCTTGAACTGGAAGTTCAGGCCCTGAATACCCGTCAGCCCGCCACGCGGTTGGCTTGCTTTTGCTTCCGCTGCTCTCTCCATGGCGCGGTTATGCGTAGCCGTCGCGGCTAGCGTCTGATCGTAATGGCTGCCGCTCTGGTCGAAGGTCTGCTGCCATTGGGAGGCTTGGGTGGCGGCCTGATCTGCCGCCCTCTTGGCGGTTGCTGCGTCTTGGCCGCGTGCATAGGACAGAGCCTCCGCATCGCGCGCAGGCGCAATCTTCGCCTCCACCATCGCCATCGCCTGTTGATAATCGCCGCCCGTGTATCTCAGAGCTTGCTGCATCAGCGCGTTTTGATCAGGCGCAGGCTTCGGCATCTGCGCCGCGCTCATCGGCATAGACACCGGAGCGCCCACGGAGAATGACGGCTCGCCAACGTCAGCCATCGGGGCTGCGGTCATGCCCATGGGCTGCGTCTTGCCGTCGCCCTCGTAAACGCCGCCAAGTGCAGTTGCGAGCGACCGGATACGCGGGTCAGCCTGTGCAGGTGCGGGAGCAGGATCGGCGCTGACGTTGACATCGGGGGCCAGGTTCCGGCCCTGCTCATCAGCCTTGGGATTGAAGAATTGCGCGAGCCTGCGGGCCTTGTCAGTCGCATAGGCGGACTCTGCGGCGTCGGCACGGCCCTGCGCCTGACTGGCGATCCACGCCTTGCCAAGCTGCGCAATACCCTCGGCATAGCCCTTGGGGCTAGTGTCCGTCGCGCCTTGCGAGAGCATCTCGGCTAGCTGGCGCTGCCGGTCAAGTTTCACGCGCGCCGGATCGCCATAACCGGCGTATGAGCCAGCGCCCTGATAGCCGTTTGCCATCTTAGATCCCCGCGCCAAGGCCGAACAGCTGGGTATAGTTAACCGCCTTACCCGCTGGCGTATTCACCACAGCATCCGGTCGGGTCCGTTCAACTTCCTGCGCCATGACGCCGGTGTGCCTTGGCGTATCGCCATCCTCATTGAGGTAGCGGTACTTGTAGACGTTGTGGCCGTCCGCCTTGCCGACCTTCGTGATGTCTTTCTTGAGCCTGCGGTCTGACATACCGATGAATGGAGCCGCCGCCTTTGCAAGAGCCGATCCACCACCGCCCGCCGCTTGCCCGAACATGCCGCCCGCGCCAAACATGCCGCCACTCAAAGCGGCGCCGCCGAGCCCAGCGATTGCGCCGATGGTCGCCTGCTGCTGCGCCATCTTCTGCTGATATTGAGCTTCCTGGTTGGCGAAGCCCTGCTGCGTGATGCCCGCCACGTCGGTCGTCGCCATGCCCTGCGGCGTGTAGGTCTGATACTGAGGCGTGTTGACCTGCGTTTGCGAGAGCAGCGCGCTCAGGCGGTTGATCGGCTCGTTCGCCGCGCCTGTCCGCTCCTGCAGCGTCTGCGCCCGCGCTGACGAGTCGAGGCCAGCGAGGCGCGATTGCTCCTGCCCGCCTGCGAGGATCGTCTGCATCCGAGCGTCGTTCTCGGTCATGCCCTGATTGCGTTGGGCGCGGTCATAGGCTTCCGATCCGGCGCGAATACCCTGGTCCGCCAGCTGCTGCTCAAGCGATGCCCGAGCGCGATCCTGCTGCGGTCTGAGGCGAGCATTGATCGCATCCTCAACCCGCGTCCGATCGGCAGAGTAGCCGCCCGAGCCTGCAAGCTCCGGCATACCCTCATAGCTGATCGGCTTGCCGGTTATGTCCATGATCTGCGTGGACAGCTGCTTGCCAACGTCAGCCATGTTCTGCTGAACCGCGTTGGTCGTGTCGAAGCGTTTCTGCGCCACGTCGGAAAGCTGCGTCACCGCCTCGTACTGAGGGATGTCGTACATCTTCCCGCCGATGTTGATCTGCTTCGATCCGGTCTGGTTGTAGGTCAGCGAGCCGTCAGGGCCGCGTTGATTGACCATGCCAGAAGCTGTGTTCGCCGCAGACGTGCCGATATTTGTTTGCGTTTGTGCGTCTGCTACTTCCTGCGGACTTGGGGGCTTAGGGGCCTTCGGCTTGCTGATTGGAGCCTCCATTGGGCTGGTAGTACTTGCTCTGCTTCCACGCGCTGTCTGTGAGCGACCAGACAACGCCGTCTTCATCCCGGCCAAACAGGCGCGGGAAATCGATGCGGGTGAACCCGTATGCTTTGAGCTGGCGATGCAGCTGCGTGTTTGTCGCGCTATTCCGCGTCACGATCATCTGGCAGCCGACCTTGTTAAAGGCGTAGGCGAACAGATCGTGCAGGATGCGCTTCGTCATCCAGCGTGACGTTATCGCAGCGCCCGAAAACTCTATCGTGCCCGCGTGTGGGTTCCAGCCATGAAAGCACCATCCAGCGACCAGAAGCCCGTCGTTGTCGATGATGCCGATCGATCGTGAAGCGCCAAACCCGTCAGGGCATCCCGGTACGCGCTCAGCGACGAACTTCTCGACCGCCGCGTCATGCCCGTAGAGCAGCTTCAATTGACGACGGAGCCCATGTCAAAAGTGACATCCAGCGCCGAAAACTCTCCAGACGGGGTCGGCGTCACGCCAAACGTGCATTGAAGCTGAAGCGCATGTGAGAACCCTGCCCCCACGATGCTGACCCAGCGTGTCGATACCGTCGTCTCCGTCGCAGTCGCATCCCACAGTGCTGTATCCCAGAGGCCAGTATCCCACACATCAGCCGAGTAGTTCGCAGCCGATGACGGGGCTGTTGGGAAGCTCTGCGCGTAGTCCACGCTGCTCGACAGCTTCGGCGTGAACGGGGTGGATGCACGGAATGTCGCCCGCGCCTGCTTCAGTTGCTTGTGCTGACCGGGGCTGCCGAAATGGTCGAAGCTGAGAGCGAAGCGGCAGACGTAGGGCGTCGCAACATCAATGCCGCCCGAATTGCCCAGCATGACCTTGCCAGCCGACGTGCCGAAGTAAATCTGGTTGTCGTGGATCACCACAGAGCGCGTGTCCCAGCCCGTGAACCGCGTCCATGCGCCCGTCTCGGTATTGACGACAAAGCACGCCGATTCCGTCGTTGCATCGACCACCGGCAGGGCAACGACAGCGAGGTTCTGCGCGTCCCACTTCGCGATCGTCCACGGGAGCGACTGCCGCGCTACAGCCTCACGCACCCAATCAGGCTGAATTGCCGTGCTGACCGCAGCCAGAGACAGCGCAGCGGGGTCTTTCGTCATCGCCTGGCTGAGCGGGACAAGCCCCTCGGTCGTTGCAATGAGCAAATCGCCGCCCGCCCGCATGACAGCGTTCTTGCCCAGCGGAATGCCGCCAAGATCATAGCGTCCGACCAGCGCCCACTTCGTTGAATCGCTGGGGTCGGAGCCCTCGTAAACCGCAACCTCGCCAAGCGTCGAGACGAACACGCACTTGTCGTCAACGCCATCGCCAGCATCGATCGACCATGTCGCGCCGAACAGCAGAGAGCCGCCACGCTGGAATACACCCGCCATGGTGATATCAAGCGCCGCGCCGGCAATCGCCGCCGTGCTGAGATACCAGGCTTTCATCGTTCCGGTCTGCACGAAGAAGAGCCGGTTCTTGAACACCCACGGATGGCTCAACGTCGAAGTCGTGACGCCTGTGATAGCGTCCGCACTGATACCCGTAACCGCAAGCCATGCGCTGCCATTGTAGCGCTGAATTGAGTTCGTCCCATTGCAGCAGAAGAGGTAACTGCCGCTGGTCGTCTCGAACTGGACCGTCGAGTAATACCCGCCCGTCTGGCCCGTCACGACCGTCGAGGGCGTGCCCTGCAACTCCCATATCTTCGCTGAATCCGCCGCGAACAATTCCGAGTTGCCGGATACGCGATAGACAAACAGCGACGTGATCGGATTGCCATCGCCCGTGTTGTAGTAGAGCGACGAGCCGCCACGGAATTTGAGGCCGGTCAGCGTCGGGATGAAGTTGTCGAGGACGAGACAGCCACCCGGCTTTGACGCCGCGAGGTTCTGGTTCGTCACCCAGCCGCGCACAGGGGCCGGGAACGTCTTGGTCTGTGAGCGAGACTGTGCTGGCGATGGAACAGCGACCCTGCGTAATCCCTGCCTCATGATGTGGGCACGCTAAGCGGATAGGCGATGTTGACCCCGTTAGGGATGCGGGCCTGACCGATGCGAAGGACCATGGCGCCCTTGTCGCGGGCAACCAGCTTCTCCTTCAGCGTCTCGTAGTCGGTCATGAACTCCGCATAGGGGAGCCCCTTGTCCTGCTTCCAGAGGTAGATGAAGGCCCGTTTGAACAGGTCGTCATCGATGCGGTAGGTGTCAGTGTCGAGCGTGAAGTATGCCTTGTTGGAGCCCGACGCCGGCGCAACGGACAGCTTCGCCTGATAGTAATGCTTCGCCGTCACGGCAGACGCCAGCGCCGGGGTGATGTGCATCTGGTTGCCGTAGATCGTCCACGCATTGATGCCAGGATTGTAGCTCTGGACCACCATGCCCAGCCAGTCGTTGATGCTGTTGACGCGGCTCAGCGGGTTCTTGAGCGCCGATGACCAGACCTGCATCTCGGTCGGCATCCAGTCGAAATCGGTCGGCAGGCTGAAGTCCGTCGTCGATGCATCGCCCGTATAGGTCGCCAGTGTCGCCAGAACCTGCCACGCATGAGCGCGCTGGATCATGTTCACGGCGTTGTTCGCGGTCTCTTTCAGTTCCAGCGCCGTGCGGGTCGTTGCCGACATCACAGCATCGGGAACCTCAACGCCAATCCGGCGCGTGGCCTCCTGAATCAGTCCGAGAACAGTGGTCATCGGGGCTTACTCCTCACGCGGCAGAGATGCCCGCGCATTCCTGACGACAGGACGCGCGGGCGATGGGTTCTAGGCGGCTTGGCGTGCAGCCTTTATGCGCAGGTTCAACTCATCAGCCGCTGCCACCAAACCCACCTTGCCGAGCATGTGGTGCGGCTGCTTGCCGTGCGGATCGGCTTCCTTGATCCAGGCGCGGATATCATCCGGCTCCCAGCCCGCGAACGGCGAATCCGGCATCGCTTCGGCTGCTGCCTCCGTCTTCGCCACCTTGGCCGGCGCTTTGACAGCCTTGGGCGCTTCCGCCTTGGCCGCAAGCATCTCACGGAGTTCGTCGATCTGGCGCTGCATGTCATCCTTCTCGGCTGACAGGCGTGCATCGACCGCCGCGCCCGCAGCACGCTCGAGATAGAGCGCCGCCTGCTTCTTCAGATCGTTGCCTTCCTGACCCAGACGCTTCATGCCGACCGGATCGAGGTTCGCCATCTGATCGACCGTCATGATGTTGATGGCCTTCAGCTCTGCCCGCTTGGATGCGGTGATGTAGGCCCACTCTTCCAGCGGCGTACCGTTACCAGCCACAGCCTGACCCTGCTTGAAGGCTTCATAGGCCGCGATGCAGTCAGGGTGCTCCTTCCATTTCGGCCACCACTTCGTGTTCGTGTTGTTGTCCATCACGGGGCGGTCAGAGCGATCCGATGCCGGCGCATGGTGTTCGTTCTTCGTGTTCCCCGCCCAACGGCAGCGGATCATCTCGACATCCTCATAGATCGGGCGCTTCTGACGCTCGGTCTCGGTCTCGTTGAGCATCGTGCCCATGTAGAAGTCGAAGAATGCAAGCTTGTTTACCTGCTCGACCATGGTTCTAGTCTCCTGAGTGGGTGAATTTCAGCAGCCCCATCGGCTCGCCGTAGTGCTCGTAAATGCGATTGCGGACATTGCTCAGCCCGTAGCCAAGCGCCCCAAATGCAAGAACGTAGTCATCGAGGTCGCGGTTGAAGACAGGCGGATCACCGTCCCGTCGCCACTCACGGCCAAGCATCTCGCTCACATAAACAACCGGCGCCCGAAGCCGCTTCAGGACCGCGCCGAGTTCATCGTCCGGTACATGCATCAGGACCGTGTGGAACAGGCAGACATCCGCGTCCGGTAACTCATCCTGAACCAGCTCGAACCTGTACCCCGGATTGCGTGTCCCAGCGTGCTCCAGAGCCCGTGGATTGATATCGACCCCGATGTAGCTCTCAGGGTCAAAGCCGCAGGCAATGCGACCAGGCCCACATCCAAACTCCAGCACGAGGCCATGGCTGGCCACTTCGCTCAGATACGTACCCAGCCACGGCCCTTCCGGGTTGGCCTTGCCCCTTGGCGTGATGTGACGGAGCCCGTTCTGCGCCTTCCAAAAGTCAGCTACGCTTCCCATAGCTTTGTCTCATGTGGACGCGGCTGACCGTGGAAGAACACAACCCGCTCAGATTTCACGTTCGCAGCCCTCATCCCGAGGTCAGCCTTCCAGCTTGCGAACTGGCCCGGCATCAAATCCTGCAGCCGCATCGCCGTGGGCATGTGCTGGCAAATGAACGCCTGATCGCCACGCGGGTCATCGGTCGGCTTGCCCGCCTCGACCCACGCCTTCCAGACGTGATCCATCTCGCCCGCAGTCCACGTCATGATGGACGAGTTGATCTGACCCGACTGCCAGCAATCACGCAGGGCAGCGAACGGACCATCATACTCCATCAAGTCCGTCAGATCCCCGGTCACGACAGTGTCGAGATCGAAGTAGACGCAGCGCTCGCCCTTCGGAAACCGGCCAGGCTCAAACATCTGCAGCTTGGCCCACCATGATTCCGGCCCATCCCGCAGGACGTGGAACTTGGCCTTGCCCTGATAGTTCTTCGCCACACCGCTGAGCAGGTGGGAGACGTAATCCTCTCCCCGCCCGAGATAATCGCCCGTCGCCACGCAGACCACGTTGAGAGGCTTGGCATCGTCCCGGCGCGGCCAGTTGACGGTCAGGTCAGCGCGGGCTCGCACCATGCTCTGCAACAGCCCATCGCCATGGAAATTGACTTGGGGCTTGTCGTCATCCAGCGCGAACATCTCCGCGAGCTGGAACCAGTCCGTGCATTGGGTCAGGAAGTTGTTGTCGGTCCTGTAGCCGTTGATCTCGATCGTTCCCGCCTTGCCATCCCGGCTATCAGGATAGGCGTGCGTCTGATCTCCACGATACGAACTGTCCAGACCGTGCATCTCGAATTTGCGGAAGCCCATGTAGTGCCCGAGGTTGATCCACCTCATGCCCATGGTCGTGCCGCCCGCAATCATGTCCGTGCTGGGCGGTAGAACGTCGGCAATCCCCGGCATCCCCGATGGATGCCAAAGCACGACCTTGCAGCCCTTGAGCTTGTCGAACACGCTCGGGTGGCAGATCGAAGCCACGAAGTAGAACACGCCAGGATGAGGCTCGATCAGGTCCGCAATGTGCGGTCTCGCATCGAGAAGCCCACAGGCCCAAGGCGTAATCCCCTTGGAGAGAAGGAACCCCAGCCCGGCGTTCGCCGTAACGATGACGCCGTCGAGCTGGGGGTAAGTCTCAGAGAGAGAAGGGCCACCGCCCGCAACAGACAGTGTGCGTCCGTGCGGGCGGCAGAGTTGAGGAAGTGGAAGGTTCCGCCCCAAGGCAGATCGGACGTGCTCAAGCATCGCCTCGTCTGCCGTGGCAATCTTCGGCGGAACCATTGTGAGGACGCGGGCAGCCGCGCCTACGCCCCCATCAGTGGCTCTCATTACGAGATGATCGAGACGCGATCGGCCACATACGGCCTGTCAATCTCGAACTCGGCGTAGAGGTTGCCGACAGTCGCCGTCGATGCGCCCTTGGCATTCCACACCACGTCGCCTGCAACCGAGGTGTCATCCACCGTTGCAGCCGTAGCGGTGATGTAGACACGTCCGTTGTCCGCGAACAGCGTGAGGCAGTTGCCGAGGATCTTGCCGACGCGCGCGAACCAGCCGTAATAGCTGGCCGTGAGCGTCGCCATGGCGATGCCGACCGGACCAATGGCGTTGGCGGCAAGTCGCACCACAGCGCCGGAGTCCATTTCGATCGTGACCCAGTCGCGAACCGCCGTCGATGCCACACCTTGCAGATAGACAAAGGTGGCGTTGCCGTAGGTCGTGTTCTTGGCCTGCACTTCCGTTCCGAACGGAAGCTTTTTTGTAGTCGATCGTTCGTCGATATTCTGGGGGAGCACGAAATTCCCGCTCGGAGTCCAATCTGTAGACATGATCTGTTGTCCTTGAAGCTGATGATGAAGACTATGACGAACTCAGCTCAGGGGCTGGAATCGTATAGCTTGACCATGTGGAGGGGGTTGCACATCGTCAGCTCGCCCATGAAGCCTATGTGCTGCACAACAGCATCCTGGTTCACTGGCATCTGCTTGCCGCCGAAGCGCTCGAAATTGCGCTGCGGGTTGTAGCGGAAGCGCAGCGAGTTCATGTCGAGGAAGTAGGTCGCGTCGTCGATCATGGCCGAACCGATACCGCCTTCAAGGACGATATCGACCGACTTGCCGGCGCCGTAATACTTCATGCTTTGGAAGCCGAGCTTGCCGAGCCCGTTCTCGTCGTTGATGCGCTGGATCGCGACTGTCGCCGCATCGTAGGCTTGGTAGTGCTGGTTCGATGAGCAGATCAGGTTCGGACCCTTCTGACCACGCGAACGGTTGATCATGGCGTGGTTGAACAGCGGACGAACGGTAGTCGAAGTGACCGCCGTAATCGCCGTGCCCGCAACCGTGATCGAGTTCGCGTTATAGGTCGTGGTGCGCCAGATCGCGTTGTTCACGCGGCTGATGCCACCATAGGAGCCGCTCGTCGTCGTGGTCGGAATCGCAAGCTGCAGGCCGCCGATCTGGTTGTCGGACGTGCCGGCTGAGTGGATGTCCTCGCAGAAACGATCCTGCAATTCCTGCTCTGCTGCCGAGAGGTGTTCTTCCATCACGTCGAGAAGCTGGTTCTCGCCGCCATTCTGGAGGATTTCCTGTCCGGTCAACATGACGGAAACCGCGCCGAGCTTCGGCGTAAATTCCGCGTCGTTGAACAGTTCAGTCGGGGCCGGAGAGAGGAACTGGGCTCCAGCGTAGCGAACGAACGAACTCGTTTCATTGTACAACAGTCGTTCGCGGATGGTCGGGCCGGAGTATTCTTTCCAGCCGCCCTTCTGCTTCATCACGGTGAGAATGGCGTTGGAGTTCGACACGAGGTCTTGGTACCCCGGCGAACGCATCTCCAGCGCCAGGGAGAAGGCTTCTGTGAGCTTCTCCGTGGTTGTCATTGCCATTTAAGGTGTCCTGATTAGAAGGCGAGGCCCTTGGCCGCGAAGGCTGCTTTCAGAGCGTCGCGAGTTGATGTGGGGGCCGGCTTCTTCGCGGGGTTTGAGCCCGAACTCGGTGCGCCGGTGACGGATGCTGTGCCAATGCGGGTCTGAGCCGCTGTATTTCGGGCCGGAAGATCCGGCGCCGGGGGCGAGAGCGACGGGGCGGGGTTGAGCCGCTCTGCCATCTCGTAAGCTTTTCGGAGGTCCGTGACGGGGTCGCCGGACTTCTGGAACTTTGGCGAGGAGAGAAACATCTCCACATGGTCAAACAGTTCATCGAAGCGCGGCTGCTCGGCTGCGAACTTCCCGATCTGCTGTTCAACTGATTGCGTGCGCTGCTGGACTTCGGCCTGCTGGCGCTGGGTGAAGCCGTTCTGGATTTCCGCCATCTGGCGCTTCATCGAGGCCAGTTCGCGCTTCAGTTCGTTGTTCTCGGTGTCGAAGGCTTCCTGCGGCGAGTTGAGAACCTGCTCTGCGAAAGTCTTGAGCGTGTGGTAGTACTGGTTCCCATCGTCCGCCTCGTAGGTCAGGCCGGACGCGAGACGCTCCATCGCCGCCATCGGGTCGGAGACCAGCATCTCGTCGAGCTGGATGTAGTTCTCCAACGTCTTCTGGAGGGGCTGGCCGTAGACTTCCTGCGAGCGCTTCTCGTAGTCGTGGAACGGCGTCCACTTCTCCGCCTCGCCCTTGTATTTATCCATCCCCTGCTGAAGCTCACGCAGGCTGCGATCGATCTCGGCCTTGACCGGCTCGGGAACCTTCTCCCATTCGGCCTTGGCGGGCTGTGCGAAGCGTTGGGGCGGTTCCTTGAACTTGGTATCGGAAACCGGCTGGGGCTTATCCTCGGCCTTCTGGGGCTCAATCTTGGCCGTCGCTTCGGCAACCTTCGCCGCCACGGTCTTGTTGATCGTCTCGGAGGTCTTGGCTTCCTCGGCAGCCTTTGCCTCGTTGGCCCGGCGCGTCTCCCAGCTCTTCTTGCCGCGCTCGCTGGCTTCCTTGGCGCTGGCGAGGGCTTTCTCAGCAGATGCCACTGCCTGGTCGTGGTCGCCTACTGCCGTGTCATCAGCGCCCGATCCGCCCTTGAGGACAGCCGCAGCCTTGTCCGTCTCGTTCGGCGCGCGGCTCTCGACGGTCTTCATCGCAGCCTGGAGCGTGTCCCGCAGGCTGGTCTGTTCGGCTGGGGCTGACTTGGCCTCAGATGTAGATGAAGGCGCGTTAGTGGCTACAGGTTCGCTTCCGCTCGTTTGAGGAGCGCTCAGGTCGTCTGCCATGTGTGGGGATTCCGCCGTTTGAGGGTGGTGTTAGGCTTTGGCTACTCGTCCGAAGGCCGTGCTGGCCTTGGACTGCTTACGGAAGTTTTCGACTTTCGCCCCGTACTCGACGGCGTTGGCCGCCTTCCGGATTGCGTCTCTGATCTCTTTGCGGTCAGGCTTGGGACGCTTGAAGGGAGCCTGCTTGTCATTGCCCATCTCGGTCAGCCCACGGGCGCGATAGTCTGCCCGCAGCTTTGCCTTGCTCGTGTAGTGCCGGCCATCGGCCTGTGACTGCACGCCGATCAGCCCGAAATTCTCAAGGCTGTCGCTGATCGTCGCAATGCCCGCATACTCATGCGCGAGGTCGAACTGCTCGGGCATGTGATTATCAGGCCAGTCGTAGACGTTGTGGAGGTCGCCGCAGACTTGGCACGTCACGAACCGACCAGCGCGAGGCCCATTGAGATATTCGTCGTAGGTCGCGCTCGGATCATACTTGGCGTCGATCTGCGCTTCGTGGGGCCAGGCGCTCGCATCGTGGAGCGTGTTGCACTGATCGCAGTGCTTGTAGACCGTCTTCATCAGAAGCTCCCGCGTCTGTAAGTGAACTCCACGCCGACCTTGTCAGGGTCCAGCGTCTTGCCTTGCAACAGCGCCTCGGCGTCGTGGTCGATCAGGTGGTCGTTGGGTTGAACGCGCTTGATCTTGCGCTTCACCGGCTCATCCAGAACCGGCGCACGTGTGCAGGCGTCCAGCACCCAGCCGTAAAGCTGAGCCAGATAGACGCCCGCTGTCTCGTCTTCGTTCGGGGGCCTCGCCTCGTCGATCCCATTGGCATTGAGCCGGGCTGCGATGGCGTAGAACTCGGAGCGATCCCAGCTCAACCAGCAGCCTCGACAGCCTCGACAGCCTCAACAGCCTCAACAGCCTTGATCTCACCCTCACTGGCGAGAAGCTTGTCCCACAGCGCGCGGATGCTTGCCTTCAGCTTGCTGGCTTCGGGAATGGCATCAACGCCAGCTTGTGCCTCCTGCATCGCGACTTCACGGGTTGCAGAGTTGGCCCATGCCTTGAGTTGGGCCATGTCTTCAGGGGTGAGAATGGGGGAATAGGATGTCATGGGGGTTCCTTAAGTGGCGGTCGTTACGGCGGTCCAAGTCGTGGAGCCGTTCGTGTTCACGTACATACGGGTTGATGTTGAGGAGCCGTCGCTGCGGAGGTAGATTGAGCCCTGCGCTGCGCTCAACGTCGGTGCGCCAGAGCCGAAGAAGACGCCGAAGTTGGAGGTGGAGGAGACTTTGAGCCCCGCGCCCGCCGTGCCGCCTGCAGGGATGGCCGTCCCGGCTGCGGCGGTGATGTTTGCGCCGTTGAAGTCTGCGTAAGCGCTGTTGTCGGCTAATACTACCTCTAGAGCCGTCGAGGTGCGTCTCAGCGCCGGGAAGCTGCTCGTGGTGCCTCCGAACTGGAGGCGAGAGAAAGAGGTGGCGGCGTTGTCGGTTAGCGTGATGACGCCGTCGCTTGGCGTCTGTATGCGATAGCGAGATGTGTTCACTAGCGTTGAGCCCAGCGCCATGAAGATGACGCCGTTGGCCGGAGACATCGTAATGTTGGACGCCGATACGATGGTGAGGTCGCGCGCAGTGCCAGTGCCTAGCTTCGCAGTTCCGATGGTCAGCGTGTTAGAGGTCGTTGACCAATCGAACACGCCCCGCTCATAATTGCTCGCATCCGTGTACGTGTTGTAGACGCGGAACGTCTGCGCGTTGGCTGCGTTTCGGAGGGCTAGGGTGTTGGCGGCGTCTCGGGCTAACAGGACATCCGTGGATATGCCCAGCGTAGTCCCGGCCTGAACTGCTCCCGTGACCGTCAGCGACGCGGCCACGATAGCGCCCGTGGCCGCCGTGTTGACAGCGTCGATCGCGTTGCCGATGGCGAGCGCAGCCGAAGCTGGGATGCCCGCCATAGAGATTGTGTCAGCGGTTGCCATCAGACAGTTTCCTCAACAGGCGCGGGCTCAACCGGAGCTTCCACAGGGGCGGGTTCGGGAGCGGGCTCAACCACGGCCTCCGGCTCGCTGACAATCGCCACAGGAACCGACAGCGCAGTGCGCACAAAGTCCCGCGCGCTCATCGCCTCGCCAGGTCCAAGCAAAGCCTCAACCCGCTCGCTGCTCTGGATGAACGACACCGCAATGCCTCCGTCCGTCAGCGTCCATTCCACCTGACTGACGCCAGAGGCCGTCAGATGGCTAATCACTTCCGTGCAGTATTCGTTGTTGATAGCCATGGTCACGTCCTTCTTTAAGCTGCCAGCAGGAGGATCAATTCGTCCTCGTCTTCAATCTCTTGCGCCAATGCGACGGCATCTGCTTCCCGCTGACGAAGCTCGGCCTCAACCGAACGGATCTGGCGTTCAAGCTCACGGAACGAGACGCTCGCAACCGCAGGCGCCATATCCGTCAGGACCGCCGCGATCTGCTTGACCTGTCCACGCTTCAGCGGCTTCGGCGGCTTCGGCGGCAGGCTCGGCGGTGTTTCAGGCTCATCGATCGGCGCTGGCGGTACAAGCCCAAGCGAGCGCATCGCTGCTAGGATTGCCTCTCGGCTCGCCTCCTGTGCCGCCCTCTCCCGATCTTCCCTCGCCTTCCAGTTGACCTTGGGTCGCTCACCTGTTGAGCCGTCATGCGTATCAAAAACAATCGTTGTCTCAGGCAGCGCTGCCAGCTCACCCGTCGCACTCAGCGTTGCGTCCGCCAGCGTGACAGCCAGTGTGCCGAGAACAGTTCCCGCCGCTGCAACCGTACCCGTAGAGGACAGGGTAGCGTCGTCGAGCGTGACCCCCAGCGCGCCCTTCAGGGCTAGAGCGCCGGACGAACTCAGAACCGTATCCGCCAGCGTAATTGCAGCGGAGCCCTTCAGGGCGAGCACGGACGCCGATGAAAGCGTCGTGTCAGACAGCGTGGCGTTGAGCGTTCCCGCTATTGCCAACGTGCCGACAGACGCCAGCGTGGCATCGGACAGCGTTATTCCCAGAGTGCCCTTGAGCGCCAGTGCGCCGGCAGAGCTGAGTGTCGTATCTTCCAGAGTGACGGACAGTGCGCCCGAGATGCCCGCACCAGCCATAGAGCCCGTGCTGGAGAGCGTTGCATCGTCTAGGGTGACGCTCAGCGTGCCTTTCAGCGCCAGCGCACCAGTAGCCGTCAGGGTCGTATCTGACAGCGTCGAGGCTTCAGTACCCTTGATGGCCAATAGCCCAACAGAGGCTAGTGTCGCATCGTCCAGGGTAACGCCAACTCGTCCGACAATGACATCGGGAAAGCCAAGCCTGACATCGTTCGTGGACGCATCGGTCGGAACCGATATCAGCCTGATGTCTGTCCCCGACATTAGGCCGAGGTCAGCGTGTTCACGCTTGTCCCTGCAACGTCAGGCGATCCAGCTTTGTAGGCACGCACGAAGAAGTTCTGCGAATTGCCAGGAACAGTGAACGAGTAGTTTCCCGATCCGTCCGACGTGGTTGTCGCCACCAGCGTCTTCTCAGCGCTCAGATAAAGATCGACCGTGCATGATCCGAGTGGAACGCCACCGCTATCCCGAGACACGCCCGTGATAGTGAACGATCCTTTGAACTGCGGAGCCTTGAGTAGCGGCGTTGAAAACAGCGAATGCCCGATGCCACCGACCGGGATTTTCCTCGGGCCGAGAACCACATATTCCTTCCCAGTCACAGCCGCGAGGCGTGTCATGCCCGTGTTTGTCATCGGGCACATATTCGCACCGAAGCGCGTCATCTGACGCGGTCGCTGCGTGAGTGATCCGATGTTAGGCATGGGTCAGTTCAGATCCTCGATATGGAACTGGTGACACGTGATCGAGTTCGCCGCGTTGGCAACCGACCATGTTCCGAACAGGTCAACCGCCTGCGCTGCCGTCGAGTCAAAGCCCGTACCAACTGCGGGAGCAGCGTTGTAAGGCATGATCTGAGCGGCTGCGCCCGCAGTACCGATGGCCGATGCGCCGATCACCGCATGAGATGTCCAAAGCCCCTGCCCCAGCACGTTCGCGGTGGTGGTCGCGCCAACTGCCCTGACCGTGCAGATCATGTCGTAAATCCACGGCGTCGTTGTCTGAGCCACGATGTTCAACGTCATTGCGCCGCTAGTGACAACAACCACCGAGCCAAAACGGAGATCGATCGTAAGCGTACCGGGCGACGTGACCAGCGTGCTGATCCTGCCCGTTGCCCTGACCCGGAACATCTTGCCAGCAAACAGATAGTTTGCCGGAAGCGTCGGCTTGGCGATGACAGGCAGAAGCGATGTTGCCGTCGTGGTGTTGGTAAGCGCTGCACCGTCCGCAATCGAGTTGAGGAGGGTCGCGATATATCCCTGCTGCATAGGTTAGTTCCCGTCCGTCAGCGTGAAACTGGTGATTGTGAACGCCTGACCGGCTGTCCACGTCGTGCTATCAACCGTCATGTCACCGCCACCAGCTGTCAGTGTGACCGTTCCCTGCACGTGCTGCGTTGTTCCATCCGAGGCATAGAGCCTGAAGTGTGCCGGCGTGCCTGAGTTGTCCGCGCTCGCATCGGTCCACGAACCACTTAGCGCCTTTGTCCCACCAGATGCCGCAGCCATGTAATCCGATGGCAGGCTGAGCGTTGCGAGCACTGTGCCTGTATCCGCATCCGAGATCAGCGTAGGCGCCGCACCCGATCTGATCTTGAGCACAGCGCTAACGCCGATTGCCGTCTCGATCGCATCGAGGCGAGCGTTCTTGACGACGGTGGAGAACTTGATTGCCATCTACGTTATTCAACCCCGAGCGCGCGACCGTCTTTGCCGCGAATGATGGTTTTCGGTTTGCCCAATACTGCGGCCAGAGCTTCAAGCCCGCGCCCGATCGCGTCCATGCCGCGCTCAGACTTCGCCTCTTCCTCGCCGTCGTCGTCACCGACTTCAGCCTTGGAACTCGCCTTGCTCTGCTCAGCCCGCTCGTATTCGCGATCCTTCATCGTCATGTCGTGCTGGCGCTTGTCGCCCTCGATCTTGCCGCGCTCTTCGATGTCGCGGTCCTTTTGCTCAACCGCATAACGTTCGAGGTCCAGCTTCTCACGCTCAAGGTTCATCACATCGATATGCTTGGCACGGTCGTGATCCAGCTTGGCCTTGCCATCGCTCTCGCCCGTCGCCGCAGCAATCTGCTTCAGTGACAGCTCGATCTCCTTCAGGCGGACATCCATCTGCTTCATCAGCGTCTGACTGTCGGCCATCTCTTTCTTGTGCTGACGCTCAGCCGCGCGATCGGCAGCGGCTTCCGCACGCTCCTGCTGCTTGGCATTGGCATCAGCCATCATCATGCTCTGCTTGCCATCGCGCTCGGCCTTGCGGTCTTCCATCTCGGCAGCCTTGGCAGCGGTCTCAGCCTCCATCCGCTTGCCCTCCTGCTCCATCTTGAGCATCTCAGGGTTCGGCGGCGGCGGAGCCTTGGCGCGCTCCTTCATCTTCTCCACGAAGTCGTCGATCGCCTGCTCCATCGGGCGACCAGCACGGAACGGGGCCATCATGAACTTCAGCATCTCACCGACGAAATCCGCGCTCTCTGCCGGCGCTGTCTGAACCAGCGGACCCATCGCCGTCGTGGCCTGCGCAAATGCTGCCCCGAACTCGCTCCGAGCGGCCTTCTCAGCGTTCTCATCCGGCTGGATCGTCGAATCCGTCGCGATCTGGAGAATGAACGGGCGCACCTTCTGGGAGGTCAGCATCCCGAAGACCTGCTCGACCGTGACGACTTCAGCCACTTCCTTTTGGTGCTTCTCGATCAGCTGCTGCTTGGCCTGCTCGATCTGTTGCGGGTCTGGCGGGGGCTGGCCCTGCGCCATGGCCTGCTGAGCTTGTTGGATAGCCTGTTGGATCTCCTGCTGCATCGCTTGCTGGTGCTGGGCCAGGATATCCGCCTGCTTGGGCAGTTCCGTCTGGCTCATCTCCATCAGCGTCTCAGGCGAGAAGTTCTCCGCCATGATCTCGCCCGCGATGTTCAACATCCCATCAGCGAGGTGGATCATCTCCGACTGGCGGTCCTTGATGCGGATCGAGCCGTACTGAGACTTGAGCTGTTGTGCCCCGAGCGTCTCGCTGGCCTCGGTCGAGCCCCGCATGATGTCGGAGACGCCGCCGATCTCGTAAACGTCCTCCTTCAGCTGCTTACGGAGCGCGATCAACTGCATGACCGTCGTGGCGACCATGTCCACCGGGAGCCAGACGATTGCGTCCTTGAGTGCTCCAGCGCCGAACTGGCTCATGCCTGCGAGCGGCACAGCGATGCGGCGATTGTCCTTCTCGGCTATCTTCAGCGCCGTCGCGATGGCGTCGCCCAGATCCTCAACGCCAGCAGCGTAAAAGCCGACCAGCTTGAGGCTTTCCGACAGCGCGCTGATGCGGGCCGTGAGTTCGTTGATCTCTTCCAGCTGGTCCTTGTAGAAACATGGATCGGGCACAGGGATCAGCGTGCCAGGCTCAAGCGTTCCGAATGCAGGTTTCGAGCACGGGAAGAACCCCTCCAGCTTCAGGTGGGGCTCAGCAATGTCCAGCACGTCCTCGGAGTTCGGGTGTATCCAGACCACGACGTTCTGCGTGCGGTCCCAGATTTCCCAGACGCGCGCCTTCTGCTCGACCTTGTAATCATCCGATGTGTCAGAGGCGTCGAGATACTGGACGTTCTTGCCCCACTCCTTGCCGAAACGTTCCTCGCCCTGCTCCTTCGTAAGCCACGTCCCGCGTGCAACCCAGCCGACTTCCGACCATGTGCGTGCAGGCTCGTGCAGGAAGTCCTTGCGGTATATCCAGTCGTAGCGGACGCATTCCTTCGGCTCGCCCGCCTTGTCGTAGGTCTCATATCGCGCCCAGACGACGCCACGGCCAAACAAGGCGAGGTCATCGCGGGCATGTAGCAGCGTCTGATGCACCTTCTCCGTGTCGAAGCTGGAGACCAGAGCGCGCTCCAGCATCTCGCTAGTCTTGCGAGCGACAGGCTTGCGGTCCTTGAACCTCGGGACCACCACAGGCTGCGGCGCCCGTGAGTAGATGCTCGGCTTGACCACCTCCAGGTTGGCGTAGAGCATCTGATACTGACGCTCGCCGCCTACCTTCGTCAGCTGAGCCGCGTTGGCGTATTCCTTCTGCAGATTGTCGCAGATCGTGGTGTACTTGTCGAAGACGCGATTGGCGTGCTCGATCATCTTCTTCCACGGCTTTGCATCACGCGGATGCTCCGGCTTGTTCTCTAGCTCCGCCTCGCCGCGATCGGGAACGGCTGGGATGTCTTCAGCCATGCTCAACCCCAGTTTTTCCGCGTGGTGTTGACAGGCTCAGGCGCGCCTTCGAGGTAGACAGTGCCGAGCTGTTGGGGCGCGGGAGGTGGCGGTTTCACAGCTTGGCCCTTTGTCATTCTGTCGAGTAGCTGGCCTACGAGGCCAAGAGCATCGACCTGGTCGTCGTGAACGCCCACGGGGAAGCTCATCATCTCGCTGTGCAGATCGGCTCGCCATGGCGCGTCAATGGGCACGTAGAGCCCCTGCATCGCCATGCGGCCTCGAATGGATTGCGCCCTGACAGCCTTGTCGCCTCGGGTCGGGAATGCCTCCCGCACCGTGAACGTCCGACGCTCCATCATGCGCTTGGTCAGGAACGGGCCGACACCCGACTTGATCTGTCCGGTCTCTTCCGCCCAGCCTATTGGGCGCCACTTCAGGACCAGATCGCAGAATGCCTCGATCCAGACATCGGATGAGGATTGACCCCGCCAGAGGTCCAGCAGGTACATGCGGCCCTCAGGATCAATCCCGACGACAACGTGAACCGTGTAGTCGCCCCCGTTAGCCGTGACCGCGTAATCTGAGCCGCCATAGATCGCCAGCGTTGACCGTGGGGGCAGAACCTCGACGGTCTTGATCCAGTCAGACTTGAAATAGTCGCCCACATCAGGGACTGGCAGACCTTGGTAAAGGCTCGTCCACGTCCTGACGTTGCGCTTGAACGGTTGCCAGTGCGATTCCGGAAACCATTCCGGCCAGAGGTATTCGCCAACCTTGCGCCCTAGCGGATCATCCAGCCTGTCTGCCTGCGCAGGTATCCGGATCACCCGCCAAACCTGACCATCACGGCAAAGGATGTTGCCGCTTTCTCCATTCCAGTTCGCCGGCAGGATGCCACCCGCCAAATCCGCCTGGTGCCAGCGGGTCAGCATGATGATCTTCCACCCATAGGGCTTCAGACGGGTGCAGAGGTCGTCGAGATATGCCTCGCTGGTCTTCTTGCGGATCGTCTCGCTTTCCGCTTCCTCACGGCCAGCTACAGGGTCGTCCACGATAATCCCATTGGCCCGGTTGCCCGTCATGCCAGCCAGGATGCCCGCAGCCATCAATTCGCTGCCGTTGGTCAGGCTCCAGCGATCGGCAGCACTGCTGTCAGGCGATAGCTGGCAGTCAGGAAATAGCGCCTGATAGCCTTTGGACTTGACCAGCTGCCTGCCGCGCCTGCCCTGCTTGGCGGCAATCTCGGAGGCGTAGCTTGCCAACACGATCTGCTCGCGCGGCTTTATCGCCATGATATAGGCGGGGAACACCACGCTGCAGTATGTCGATTTTGCCGATCCGGGCGGCATCAGAACCATGAGGTTCTTCAGCGTGCCGTCTGCAATCTCCTGTAGTGCGCCCAGTACCAGGTCGTGGTGTGCAGCGAGAGCATCGACCCGGATGGTGTGGAACCTGTCCTCTTCGACGTCATCCGTGAGCGGGGCGCCCGGAATATCGATCATCCGGACGAACCACTTGATGTCACGCCTCACTAGCTCCTGACGAGCCGCGAGGATGTCAGCCGTTGTCGGCTGGAATGTGGATCGTGGCGAGGTTTTCGAGCTGCGCTTTGTTGAGCTTTTTGGGGTCGATTTGGAGATGCGTGATGGGACCGCCATTAGGGCCAACTACCTCTTGGGTGACCTTGTCGCCGTACTTCTTGGGTGCCTGCTTTGAGGCCCTCCACTTGCGGGCGTCGATCTGAAGGCGTGCCTTGTTGGCGTCCTCGCATTTGTCAGCAATCCGCACGATTTCGTCGGCGTTATGCTCGGCCTGCCATTCCCTTGCCCGCGTGTATTTCTCCCGAAAGTCGCGCTTTTCATCGAGCCAGCGATAGATGGTCGTCTGTGCGGGCATTCCATCACGCTCAACGATGTCGAGAATGCTTTCCCCACATGCGAGTGCGTCGCAAATCTCGTTGACGATGGCATCGGAATAGATTGAGGGGCGTCCGAAGGGCTTTTCCGGTGTCTCTGCTTCTAAGGGCTCATCATCAGCCATTGTGCTCGTCCTTGGCGGTCTGAGCGCCTGTGGGTGGGCTAGGTTGGTCTGGGCTTGCTGGCCTTCACGTTCACAATCGATGCCCGCTTCCCAACGCATGGCAGGCCAGCCTTGTGCGCCCGTTGCCCAGTGCGGTTGCGCATAGAAGGAAAGGGAAGCGGTAGCTTGGTCAGGCGTTTCCGAGAGGATCGGTGCCCATGAGGTAGTGGACGTTGGAAAACTGCTCTGAATCGTCCACGGGATGGCCGTAGACCATGTCGAGCAGGTTGAAGGCTGCATCCACTGAGTTGACCAGCATTTCGGCTGCGACGGTCGCCAGGGGCATCTCACAGCCTGCAGTCAGGCGGACGAGGCGTGTGTACTCCTCATCGCTCAATGTGAGGGTGATACGCTTGCTCATCTCGTGCAATTCTGTTGTGCGACCTGGAGCGCGTCTGCCTCGCCCTTCAGCCGGCCAAGCTCTTGCGCCTGCGGGCCATCGCCAATCAGGAGGATCAGCGGCGGGAACAGCAGGAAGCCTGCCGCCATGGCTGCTGTGTCACTGGCGACCTTGCCGTTCTGCTGGTCTGTCACTTTGGTCACACGGGCGTTGAGGCGCTGGCTCTCCATCGCGAGCTGGTCGCAAGAGTATCGCTCATAGCTCAGCGGGGAGACGTAGTTCGGGGCGATATCGCGCGGTGCCGTAGCGCATCCAGCAGCGAGAGTTGCAAGCGACAGGGCGGCGATGGGCTTCATCAGTGGGGTTCCGGTGGCAGGGCCTGAGTTGAATCCGACAGATTGACTAAGTCCCATTTGCGCTTCTTGCGATGTCCAATGGCCCTAGCCGTCTCAACATGAACGCCAAAATGCTGCGCAATATCCTCTGCGCGCTCACCGCTCTGCTTACGCCTGACTATTTCAGCTACATCTTCACGGGTCAGGCGGGCATTGGGAGACTTTATTCCGCGACTGTCGGTGCCATGGATGATGCGATCGGCTGCATTCTCTACGATGGTTGCCCAGCGCACGTTGTCGGCGCGATTGTCGGTCTTGATCCCGTTATTATGAGCTACGGTATTCTTGCTCCCACCTTCCCCATGGAAG